>Ga0302126_10000651_pt1 | contig 21810 bp, 16 predicted proteins | sample CB4_20m_MG_FD_203108 | JGI IMG/M metagenome (GOLD analysis project Ga0302126, IMG submission 203108) | Marine microbial communities from Western Arctic Ocean, Canada - CB4_20m | ecosystem: Environmental > Aquatic > Marine > Oceanic | place: Canada: Western Arctic Ocean | collected 2017-09-24 | reverse complement strand
GCTTGTTATGTATCGCAGTCGACCTTAGGCAACTAGATCGACTATCTGTTAAGTACAGTGCTTAATAATTAATGCTTTATGTTTAAAGTGAACAAATAAAATGTTGTTGCGACAATTAATAATAAAGAAATATACGCAACGTTTTTGTGTTGTCCGCAAACTCAAAAAGTCTCCACTTTTATAACAAACAAACAAACAAACGAACGAAAGGCGCGAAATAATAAACAAAAATGTCAATCCAAGAATACATCGAACAACATAACTTATCCAAGAAAGTCGAGGAAGTTATCAACGCCGCCGTGAAGGCAAAGGCGCCGGAGCCGATTTCGTTCATGGTTAGTTTTCGCGCGCGCCTCCGTTTTACTCATTTTTTTTTTACATTTACATTTTCGCGAGTTGTAATTTACGCGCGTGTTTTGTCGGCGTGAGCGGAGATATGCGAATGGTAAAGATCGATATCGTGCGATGAATTGCACGCGCGAGGTTTGTTCGTGATCGATTTCGCTCGCATTCGAGCAGTTTTCGTTGTTTATACCGTCCGCTCTGTCACGCACACGTTTTCGCGTGTCTTTATTCCATTTCGGAGAGTGGGCTCAACGCACGTGTTTGCCTCAAAAGCGACGGCTTTGGAAAAAGCGAGAACTCTCTCTCTTTCCTTGAGAGAAGTTAATAAAACATCAACGAGCAAAAGAAAAGAATGGAATCGTAGGAAAAAGGAGAAGAAGAGCAAACGAGCGAGGACGACCGATCTCTCGATGATCTCTCGATGATTATAACACACTAAAATGATGTCCACTTATTTTCCAAAAACAAATATTTTACTTAAATCACAGGCTAACTATTTAACGAAGCAAACGCCCGCGGCGATTACGAAAGTCGTCGGTCGTCAAGTGTTTGACTCTAGAGGGAATCCGACTGTTGAGTGCGATATTCACACCGGTAAGGGCATGTTCAGAGCAATGGTGCCTTCCGGTGCCTCGACTGGGATCTACGAAGCCGTTGAATTAAGAGACGGCGGTAAGGCGTGGATGGGTAAAGGTTGCTTGACCGCTGTAAAGAACATTAACGAAATCATCGCGCCTGCTTTGATTGGCAAAGATCCTAGAGAGCAAAAAGCTTTGGACGAGTTGATGTGCAAAGAGCTCGACGGCACTGATAACAAAGGTAAGCTTGGCGCGAACGCCATCTTGGCCGTATCAACCGCGCTCGCCAAGGCTGGCGCCGGAGAGAAGGGTATTCCTTTATATAAGCACATCTCCGAATTAGCTGGTAACTCAAAGTTGGTCTTGCCAGTTCCAGCGTTTAACATCATCAATGGTGGTTCACACGCCGGTAACAAGCTCGCGATGCAAGAGTTCATGATCTTACCAGTTGGCGCCAAGTCCTTCGCCGAAGCAATGCAAATGGGTTCCGAAGTCTATCATAACTTGAAGTCGGTCATTAAGAAGAAGTACGGCCAAGACGCGTGCAACGTCGGTGACGAAGGTGGTTTCGCTCCGAACATTCAAGATAATAAGGAAGGCTTAAACCTAGTCGTCGAAGCGATTGAAAAAGCTGGCTACACTGGTAAAGTGAAGATTGGTATGGATGTCGCCGCTTCTGAATTTTTGACGAAAGACGGCATGTACGATTTGGACTTCAAAACGGAGAACAACGACGGATCTTTGAAAAAATCCGGAAAGGAAATGATTGACTTATACAACGAATTTTGCACGGAGTACCCGATGGTTTCCATCGAAGATCCGTTCGACCAAGACGATGCGGAAAATACGGCGGCTTTGACTGCCGGCGGTAAGTGCCAAGTCGTCGGCGACGATTTGCTCGTGACGAACCCGAAGAGAGTCCAAGCCGCGATTGACGGTAAGTGGTGCAACGCTCTTTTGTTAAAAATTAACCAAATCGGTACGATTTCTGAATCCATCGAAGCGGTTGGCATGGCCAAGAAAGCTGGATGGGGTGTCATGGCTTCGCACAGATCTGGCGAAACCGAAGATTCGTTCATTGCGGATTTAGCCGTCGGTTTGGCGACTGGTCAAATCAAAACCGGCGCGCCGTGCCGATCTGAGCGTTTGGCCAAAATGAACCAATTGTTAAGAATCGAAGAAGAGCTCGGTTCAGATTCGGTATACGCTGGCGAAAATTACAGACACATTGGATGGTAAAGTTGCGTAGTGAGATATGTACGTAGTGAGGGAGAAAAAAAAGCGACTTAAAAATAGACAAAAAACGTTAATTTAATAACACACACACACACATATTTCATTGCGGAGGTATACACACACTCTTCTTACATCATATCAATTACATACACATTATCGTTTTTCTTCTTCCAATCGTTTCAATCGTTCCTCGATAGCGTCCATTCTCTTCTCTCGTTCTTCAATCGCTCTCTCGCGTTCGTTCAACGTTCGTTCTCTGCTCTCGTACGAGTCATTATCGTCGTAGTCGTAACCATCGTACCCTTTCCGCCACCGATCGTTATGCCGCGAGGTATCATACCAGGACGGGTATCTCGAATCTTTCGTTTCGTTCATTAAATTCCCGCCAACCGTATCGCTCGAACGATAGTTCCTCGCGGTCTCGTTTTCCATGGGCACCCCAATCGTCACCGGTACATCATCATCATCATCCGAAAGCGCTGACGCGTGCGTAGCAGAAGAGCGATCGAAAGGACAATCTTCGAAATCGTTCACTAACTCGTGCCTTAATCTCCTGGCTACATCTGCTTCGCATCCGAATAACTCGCAAATCTGCACGACGTGCTCCTCTATCGTTCGTTCTTGCTCGAGACAGTTCCTTAAGGTTTCGCCAGAGATCTCGCATTGGACGATAGCTTCGTTAAGCAAAGCATTGAATCCGTTGTACTTCGCGTACTCGGAGAGTTCGCGAGAGGAGTAGTTCCCTAGACGGACCATTTTGATATCCGAAGCGAGCTAAAGGCGTGAAAACAATGACGCGAATGCGCGTTCACGCAACAGTTTGCCTCGTTTTGGAAACCTCGTCGGCCTCTTCTTCTTCATTTAAGTAGGCTTGAGACAAAACCGACTTTTTATCACGCAGAGGTCTCTTCGTTTCTTGCGCGATCGAACAAACACCAAAACTCGAATCGAAGAACGCGCTAGCGTGCATATAAACATCTCTTCACCTCTCTTTATGCGTAAACTACCTGCGTTTTCGCGCATCGATCTTAACCCTCTCCAGTAAAAGTTTATCCATCATCATCAAGATCGATCTCATTAAAGTTTGACCGACGCATCAAAAAAAGAATTTCGTTCTCTGTTCTTATTTCTGCGAATCGAAAAAATCACGCGCGTGTTTTTACTAAAACGCTATTCATCGCTCTCGCGCGCTGAACTCGCGTCGATCGTTCGGTAAAGTTTATTCACGAATTAACAAGAAGCGTCTTTAAAGGTTTGACCGACGCGCGGATCAAAAACAAGAATCTCGTTCCCAGATCATATTTTCTTGTTCTTATTATTTCTGCGAATCGAAAAAATCAACGCGCGTGTTTTTACTATACGCTCTCGCTAAACCCGCGTCGCTCGTTCGGTAAAGATTATTCACGAATTAACAAGAAGCGTTTTTAAAAGGTTTGACCGACGCGCGGTTAAAAAAAAGAATCTCGCGTTCTCATCGGATCATATTTCTCGTTTTTGCATTAATTTTTTTGGCGTTTTTATTGCAAGATCTCCTCATCAGCATCATCAGTGTTTAAAAAGCGCCTCACTGTTTCCTCGCCTTGAATATCCAAAGAACGAAATATGCGCGAATCGCGAGGATCAGACGCAGCAGCGGCAACGGACGCTTTAAAACTAAACAGCGGGCTTCAGAACGTCTCGAACACGTGTTACTTAAACGCGACCGTGCAGGTCAGAAGTTTTCCTGCTCTTCATCCATCGCTCTTCGTTCCGAAAATGCGTTTTCGTTTTCTAAAACAAGCGCGTCTTTTTTGTGTTTTCCCTTGTTTTGGATATTTTCACGTTTTTTATTGCGCTAGTACTGACATTTGGGCCTAAACGCAAAAACGTTGTTCGTTTCGATGCGCGCAATAACCAGGCCTTGAGTGCGATTGAGCCGTTTCGGAAGTACTTATTAAGCAGCGCGTGCGACGTGTTATTGCTCGAGAACAATCTCGGCAGTTTTGGGAAAAAGGCCTCGCAAAAGCAGACCGATGAAACAGCGGATCGTTCAAGGAAGCGCGAACAAAGAGCGAGAACGACTACTGGTACTACTGCTCAGGCGAACAGTAATAAGCACGAAGAGATATTACGGTTCAGTAATACTATAAATAATAGTAGTAATACGAATCAGAGCGATCACAGGCTAGCGAATAGATCGATTAACGCGAGAGCGCCGGCGATGACGCGCGAACGAAGGGCCGAAGTCGCAAACGCGAACAAAGACGCGTGTTTAGGGAAAGAGTTGAGGAGAGTTTTGAGGACTTTGAGCAGTGGAGAGTACGACGCGTTTCCACCGACTGAGTTATTGAAGGCTGTTTGGAAGTTCGTGCCAGCTTTTGCTGGGAGCGCGCAACAAGACGCGCACGAATTCGCCAGATTTGCTTTGGAGAGGTTAAGGAAGGAGTTGTTATTGGGCGAACGCATGGCGAGGAAACGCGAGGAGGCTGAGAAAATGAGAATAGATGTTACCACGAACTATAATGACAATAAATTGATTAAGATTGAAGATTATCAAGGCGTAGAAAAATATCAAGATGATGATGAAGGAGAAGAAACGAAACGCGGAGGCCGACGAAGGAACGACTCAGTAGTAGCCGACGACGACGAAAATCAACAACAACTCGATTTTGAGACGCAAGAGCGCTTACTCGGTAAAGTTCCAAAACGTGCGAGATCTTTTCGACCTAGACCAGGGAATGTTAGTTTAACGACGTCGCCGGCGGCGAGTAAAGAAGGAAGCCCTTCTTTTGGGAACATGAATCAATCGATGCAACAGTACGCGAGGATTTCTTCGCCGCGCGGTAACGTAATGAAAAATGGCAGTGGTGGAGAAGAGAGTTATCTTCTCGATGTCGATTATCGACAAGGAGCGTTTCTTTCCCCACACATTAACAACGAAGATAACACACCTACTCTTGGGTTTTTGAACATAGGTGGCGGCAGCGCGTATAAATTCAATCCGTTTCAATTCGACGTTGATGAAAAACATCGACAGCAAAAGTCCAGACGCATGTTAGACGGAAGTAATCTTCTTCAGAGTTCTGAATCCGTGAATACTAAAGACGGGTTATTTTTGGCCATGAACAACAATAATAATAACAACAATAATAATATGAATATGAATAATATGAACGAAGAGGAAATGAAAGGTTTCACGATCGTTTCTAGATGGGGCGCCGTCGACCACAAGTTCGGGTGCACGTGTCGACCGTGTAAAGCGCAACGTTTAAAATTTACTGGAAGCAGTGAAGTTCCTTTAGTAGTAGAGACCAAAGATCGCTCGACGCAAACAACACAAATTGTCGATATAAAAATGGATGATGATAACGGTATCGTCGTGAGAGATAGCAATACTCCGAGTGTTACGAACGATCCTTCTCCGCCAGAGAAAGCGCCTCGCATCATGGCGCTTAAGGAAGTGATGAACATGAAATCGCCGGCAAAACTTACTCCAGTAAGAACTCAGAAACGAGGCGTTCCCTCAGCGGTTCAAAAACTTGTCGATGAAGCAAAGATGCACATGGTAGTCGAGTCTCCAAAGTTTGACCCGACTACTCCGCATACTTATTTTGCCGACGCCGAACACGCTTCGAACGATCCGATTTGGAAAATATTTGGTGGTGTATCAATCTCGCACGTTAAGTGTAATGAATGCGGTCAATCTAATGCTATGAAAGAACCGTTCTTGGATTTAAGTTTGCCACTACCGAACGTTTATACGCGACCGCAAACGCGCGCGACGAGTCCTCCGTTAGTGACCCCCCATTCGTTTGGTAATTCTGGAACTCAGAAAGATGGTACGTTTTGGGATTACTCGACTCCAATCGATGGGAACGGTCCGAACGGCGAAGCTACGATTGAACAATGTTTAGAAGCACATACGAGAGAAGAGTCGTTAGGTGGCAGCAACGGTGAAATCGGAAATAGGTATTACTGCGAGCGATGTCAAGCAGTTACATCTGCGACGAAGCGTACTTCGTTGGATCGTAGGTGTCCAAAAGTTTTAGTTTTACACTTGAAAAGATTCACGTGGAGAGGAAAGACTGGTCAACGCGCAAAGATTTGCGCACCGATCGCATTTCCACTCGAAAACTTAAGCTTGGAACCGTTTTTAGAACCGCCTTTTGATGATGCCGGCGATGATGTAATCGTTATAAACGACGACGAAGACAACGACAACATCGATGAAGCAGAGACGCCTTCGAAGAAAATGACTCGAGCGCGTGGCGGCAGAAGTTCTTCGAGGAAAGGTATCAATAGCACAACTACTACTAATAACGCAAAGAAAAACAACACCATGAAGCAACAACGAAAAACATCAACCGCGAAAGGCGATGATAACAATATCGACAATGAGAAAGCCCTCGCGACGTCGTACGACCTCTCCGCTTGTGTAGCGCACCACGGTCAACACGCGAACGCCGGTCATTACACCGCAGTCTGCAGAGACCTAAACGGCGACAACATCTGGCGCGCATTCGATGACGATAAAGTTCGAATAATCGACGAAGATGAACTGAAGTCTATCGCCAGCCAAGGCTACATGTTCTTCTACGTCAGACGTAACGCCGACGTCGATGATTGCGATGAAATCGAACGTTGATTCGATCCATAATTTCTGAAGAAGTATCAAAAACGAATGACGCGTACCCGAACAGGGTATGCTACATCATTCTGTTCTCTCTTCTTCGCATAAACATAGCTTATTACACATAGATAGTCCATACATATAAACCATTAATATTATTTATTTTATTAGGTGTGTCAGGATACATTTTCATCGTCATCGATCAACTGCACAAAAAAGAAACCGACTTCGTCACAAAAATGGCACTTAAAGCTATCACTACTCATGAATTAACGAGCAAAACGAGATCAAAGCAAACGGCTACTACTGTAGCAGTAAACGCACTTACGAACGAGTGCGTCGTCGCATACACTAACGGTGCCCTAGCAAAGTTCACCGTTAAAGGTATCGAAGGTAAGTCAGTCGCGGATTGGACCATTGAAAAGAATGAAAAATGTGTCGTTTATTCGAATGATTCATCATCGACTTCTTCCTCTGCGTCGGTTGAGCTAGATTTGGAACAAGAGAACGCAGTGGATTGTGTTTATGTGACGACGAATTACTGCGTCAGAGCAGCCGGGTCTGGATATGATCGAGCGTACGTGGATGTAATCGATGTAAGAAATGGTACTGTTCTAAAAAAGTTAAGGTTGCCCACTGGATGGCCAGCGGAGAGCGCGAGTTTTGAAGTACACGCGGTTGAGTTGAACGCAGGAAACAGCGAAGGTAGTGGTCGCGAGCAGTTGTGTGTTTGTGCGACGAGTTGTCGAGCGACGAGGAGGAGTTATGATGCACACGTTTGCGGTTGCGAGAGCGCGATTGCGGTATGGATGCCGTTCACGAGCGAGAATCCGATAGCATTTTTGAACGTAGGGCCGACGGTTGATTTAGTGAACTCAAAAGAGCGCGTCGTTGAAGCGTTTTTGGCACCGAAAATAGTCGTTGTCTGTAGTGAAGTGAATGAAGAAGAACGGACGAAACGTTTCGAAGTACATTTTGAACGAATAACAGAGTTGAACGGTGAGATTCGATGTCAGAGCGGGAAAACGGAGATTTCGTACGACCCAGTGAAGAACGAAACGATTGTGTTGAAACCGATTCACTTTGATCAATCGACGGTTAAAATTTGGGGTTCGACTTCATCGAAAATTAGGAAATTACGTCAACACATATCACCCAATGTTAGTACGTACGATAGAGAGTTTGGAAAAGTGATAGGTGTTCGCGGTGATGGTGTATTACTCGTTTATTTCCCTTCTGGCGAGGCAATCGTGAGAGCTTTTGCAGATCCTGCATTTAAGAAGTCGAAAAGAAAAAGCAAACAGAACAAAAACGAGGACGACGACGACGACGACGAAGAAGAAGTTGTCTCTAAAGAAACCTTGCGCCTTCTAGAACATAGTTTGAGAACTAGTATCGTTGGAAGCATGAGAAGTTTTATCAAATCGAGAGAAGTTCAAACGTTCATTTTTCCCGAAAGCGATGATGATCATACGAAGGATAATAGAATTATTTCGTGTTTTATCTTAAGCCGAGACGTCGATGAAAGCGAAAGCATAACTAAGCCAAAATCTTTAGCTGTATTGCAGGAAATACGCGTTCCGTTATTAATTACAGACAAGAAGAAAAAGTCTCTTTTAGCTGCTTTGGACGATTTCGTTATTAGCGAGAACAAAGCTCGCGAAGGTAATGGTGAAAATTCGTCATGTGCGTTGTGTTTACTCAACGAACATGAACTCGTGGAGGATAAATTACTTGCTAACGCGATGCCATGTTGCGCGTCGACTATTTGCAATCAGTGTCTGTATAGGTTTGTGCGACAATACCCACAGGGCGGGTGCCCGAATTGTCGAAACGTTCCTCTATTTCACGCCTTTGCGGGAAGCTCAAACAAATTATTAACAAAACAAACATCTTTAGAAACGTCATCGTTAGTTCAACAAATAGACATAGAAATAGAATCATTCAACGTTCGCGAAGGTTTAGCGCACGCGATTTCTCAAGCTAGTTTGGAAACCACGGGTTCGGAGTTGGAAGATCTCGAATTGTTTGAGGCGAATCGAGGGAAGCGAGAAAAAATTGCACTCATTGTGCGAGGTAGGACGAGAACGATCGTCACTCTGGGTGGTGCTACCGGCTTAGCGTACGTGAGTAAAATTGTATAGTAATAATAGGTAGTATAATTTTTTGGTTTCTAAAACGTACGCTAAACGAAGGGCTAAGATATAATTTTATAATATGAAGGAGATGAGCAGAACAGAACGCGCTCAGCACGCAGCTTTCTTCAATCCAGTTCTTCTTTGAATTTAGGCATCACTGGTTCTGCGTTTTTGTTATCGTTCGTCTTCCCGCCATCGTCTCTCCCTGCTCCAAAAATGTTCTGCCATATCCCCCCGCTCTCGACTGCCTGTTCTCCACCTTGTACGCCTTGTCCCCCATCATTAATCCCGGCCATGACCATATCAGGCTGCTGTCCTTGCACGTTCGAGGTCAACCTCGTCAACGCAATACTCACGCCCTCGATCAACGCTAACAAGAACCCGCCAAACGCCGCCGACCTCGCCGCCGACGGTAACCCGTACCTCAACTGTAACACCCCTCCAGTGAGCGCGCCTGACATTATCGGGTTCCACGGGTCCTCTTTCCTTCTCACGGCGACTAAAGCGCAATCGAACATTGAAAATAATCCTCCCCATACCGCAAACGACCTAGTTTTTCGTATCAACGAATCAGAAGAGAAATAAGAACGTAAGCGTCACACATTTTTCTCGCGAGAATGGATTTGAGAAAATCGTTCCATCGAAGGATACAGAAATCATCATCATATCTATCTCGATCGATTACAATCACGCGCACACGCACACACACGCGACGTACGAAAACACGCATCGCGCACGAAAACACGCCAGAGCATTTGCTCTCTCGATCATAAAATACAAAAACGTACCCTCCAATCCTCGGCGCCTCGCGCTTAATAGCCTCCACCGCGCCTTGTACTAAGTACCCTCTCGGGGAATTATAAGCGCCTTTCACGAGATGGACTAAGCCGCCACCGCAGGCGCCCATTGCAAACGCGCCACCGAGATCGTCCAGGATCCTGTGCGGGCACGGTTCGCGTCCATGGTCCACTTGCGTGCCCATATCTGTTTATGATTATTATTCAGCGTTTGTACTCGAGTTTTCGTTTTGTGCGTGATTTGTATCGAGATTGTGAGATTGTGAGATCTGTAGGGCGAGTTATATATTTTGCCTGATGTTTTGAAATGGAGAAAAGAGCGCGTTTAGCAGCAGAGAAAACAGTTTTGGAGAAATAAGAAGAAGAAGAATAATTAATTAAGCGTTATTAAATCGATTTGTTTATTAAAGGGAGAGAAAATAAACGAGCGCGAAGGATCGAGGAGTCTCTCGTGTTCACTTATTCGAGAGAGAGAGAGTATAAGAGAGAGTAATAAGAGAGAGAGTAAACACAAATAAATCTCTATACGAAAACAGTTTTGTACGAATAAGAAGAAGAAGAGTAACTAAGCGTTATTAAATCGATTTGTTTATTACAGGGAGAGAGAAAATAAACGAGCGCGAAGGATCGAGGGGTCTGTTCTCTCGTGTTCACTTATTCGAGAGAGAGAGAGAGTATAAGAGAGTATAAGAGAGAGAGTAATAAGAGAGAGAGAGAGTAAACACAAATAAATCTCTGCTACGAAATGGAAAGCGAAACGAAAAAGGCGTCGAAGGGCGAGACGAAGAAAATGCGCGATAAGGCTGAAAAGGCGTGGAAGAAGAAACCGGATGAAGAAGGGATGAGGTTATTAAATTTAGGGATCAAGGAAATGGATTTGAAGGATTTCGATCGAGCGTTGAGTTTGTTTGAGTTATCGTATAAGACCTGCATGGAGAGCGCCTGTGAGAGATCTGATTTTGGGAAAAGTAGTGCGAAAAAGGGTGATCTTGAGGCGTTGGAACGCGAGAAGAACGGAGCGGAGAACGACGCGAATGATAGTAATAATAAGAAAAAGAAGAGCGATGTTAATGCAATAGTAGTTGAAGAGAAAGATGCGTGCGAGGAAGCTGTGAAGTTTGTGTTGAATAAACCGGGGGATTTATTAGCGAAGAAGAAGGAGATCGATCAACGACTACCGAACTACGCGATGAACAATGAACGCGCGATGAAGGAACATTTAGAGCATACAAAAGGGAAGTACCGAACGAGGTTTCCGCCAGAGCCGAATGGGTATTTACATATTGGACATGCGAAGGCGATGTATTTTGATTTCGGCGTGGCGAAGATGAACGATGGGGAGACTTATTTGAGATTCGACGATACGAATCCGGCGGCGGAGAAGCAAGAGTATATCGATTCGATCAAAGATTCGTGTAGCTGGTTAGGACACGAACCGACGAAGATTACATATTCGAGCGATTATTTCGATCAATTGTATGAGTTTGCGATTCAGTTGATTAAATGTGATGGTGCGTATGTTTGTCATCAATCGAAAGCTGAAACCGCGAAATCGAGGAGTTTATTGAGAGAATTTCAAGAGACTTGCGCAAAGAGCGGCGTCGTGAATAGGTACGAAGTTCCTTTGCCAGCCGGTGCCCAGTCACCATATCGTGATCGAACCTGCGAAGAGAATTTGAAGTTGTTCGAGAAGATGAAAAATGGCGAATGCGCAGAAGGCGAATGTAGTTTACGCATGAAGGGCGATTTGAGATCGGATATAACATCCATGTGGGATTTAGCCGCGTATCGCGTGAAGAAAGAACCGCATCCGAGAACTGGCACGAAATGGGTCATTTATCCAACGTACGATTATACGCATAATATTGTCGATTCGCTCGAGAATATCTCGCACTCTTTGTGTACGTTAGAGTTCGAAACGAGGCAGGCGCCAAACGGTCCTTACTATTGGCTTTTAGACAAGTTGAACATTTATAAGCCTTCGACTTGGGAGTTTTCGAGATGCAACATAACTTATAACGTGATGAGTAAACGAAAATTGAACTTACTCGTCACGCAAGGATTAGTAAATGGTTGGGATGATCCAAGAATGCTCACGATCAACGGCATGCGAAGACGTGGGTATACGCCAACTTCTGTGAATAGATTTTGCGCGAAAATGGGCGTGACAAGAAACGAAAATGTTCAACCACTTGAGCGTTTAGAAAATGAAATGCGCGCTGAGCTCTCTGAGGATTCAAACAGATTTTTTGCCGTTTTAGATCCCTTAAAGATTGAAATAGTGAATCATCCGAAATCAGATTTAATCATGGACGCGCCGTTCCATCCGTCGTTTATGGAGGAAAGAGGTATGAGAAAAATTAAATTGACCGAAACCGTTTACATTGACAGAAACGACTTCAGAGAAGTCGACGACCCGTCGTTCTTTGGTCTATCTTTGAACAAAAAAGTCAGGTTACTTTTTGCGTACGACATCACTTGCGTCGGCGTCACGAAGAACGCAGAGTCGGGCGAAATTGAAAGCGTACAATGCGAAATTGATATGGAAAGTCGCGCAAATAAGCCCCCGAAAGGGAAATTACACTGGGCAACGCCAGATTTTAAAATAGCCGAAGTGCGCGTGTACGACAAGTTATTCTCAGTTCCAGTGCCTGGGAAAAATATTGAAGATTCAGAAGCCGCGTTAGCCGCAGAGGCGGCTGAACCGGAAGACGAGGACGAGGAAGAAGTCGTCGCAACCGAATGTGGTGGTAAGCAAAAAACTTTGAAAGAGCTCGAGATTGAACATCCGTGGTTGAAGCAACTCAACCCAGATTCGCTCGTGATACATAAGAACGCTCTCATCGAGCCGATGTTGATCGATGATTACGCCGATAAGCCGTATTCAGCGCGAGTGGAGTTACAAAGGCTTGGCTTTTTTACGTTTGATTTCGATTCAGCGAAAGACAGACCTGTGTTGAACAGAATTGTTACGTTGAAGGAATCTAACACAAAGAAGAAATAGTGGTTTAAAAATAAAATATATGGTATGGTAGTACAATGCAACGAGTATTATGAATTGCATTTTACAACAACCAAAGCGGTCTTACATACTAGTATTATTTTTATATTACGCGCAATCGCCGAAGAACTCTACATGAATAGCTTTCGTCGCCTTGGCGCCTTCTTCGTCATCTACTAAAAGCGAAATATTACATTTTGAAGCGCCTTGCGATACCATTTTAACCGTCACTTTTGCTTCCTTCAAAGCTCTGAACGCTCTTTCCATAATCTCGTTATTTCTTTCGAGATTTCCAATTAGGGAAATGATCGAATGACCCCCAGAATAAGACACTCTCGCCGTACCAACGTCCTCCAGTTCTACTTTCATCTTTTCCAACTCTTCTTGCGCCAAATCTCTGGACCAGATTTTTGCCGGGTCGAGCGTCAACGACACAGATACTTCCGAAGTAGCAACGACGTCGACCGAAATACCATTCTTTTGCAAAACAGTAAATACTTTAGCCAAAAAACCGTATTGACCGAGCATTCTAGTCGAAACGATGTCTAACATCGTCACGTTTTTTTTCCTCACTATTGAGGTAAGTAACCAATCATCCATGCGCTCGGATTGTTTTTTTCCATCGGCGTCGGTTATGTGCCCAATGATCGTCCCAGGCGCTCGAATGTTGTAAGAGTTCTTCACTCTTACTCTTAAATTTCCATTGTCCATAGCCGGCCTCATCGCCTGCGGGTGTAAAACTTGCGCACCAAAATAGGCCAACTCTTGCGCCTCGTCGAAAGATAAAAATGGCATCGGTATAGTATTATCAACTTCTCTCGGATCTGCCGATAAAACACCATCGACGTCTTTCCATACTTGCACTTCTTCCATATCGAGCGCGGCGCCGATCACGGTGGCGGTTAAATCTGATCCGCCTCTCCCTAAAGTCGTAATCGCGCCAGTGTTTTCTCCTTTTCCTAAGAAACCAGTAACGACGGATATTTGCGCTTGAGAGCCTTCGGGCAACGTCAACGACTTTCTCAAATTTTCATACGATTCTTGCAAAACTCTCCCGTTTTCAAAATCCTCGTCCGAAGTCACGACACCGATATCGAACGCGTCGTATTGCTTCGCATTCACTCCTCTAGACCTCAAATAACTCGCAAAAATCCTCGTCGACATTCTCTCCCCGAACGACACTAACAAAGCCCTCGTCCTCGGCGTCACTTCTTGCATTAAACATACGCCCATACATACTTGCTCGAGCTTCTGCAATAACGCGTTAACGTCCTTCCTCGTTTGATTATCTACGTTCAACTCGACCATGGTCTCTTCGTGTAACGACTTCACGGTTAACAAAGGTTTCATCATCTTCACGTCTTCCGCGTTCTCGCACTTTAATGATTCTTCGCCGCACAGCAGTAAATTATTCGTCGACTTCCCCATCGCCGATAAGACTAATATTGGCATATCTTCAGGGAAACTTAAGACTATGTTAGCGACTTCTCTCATCCTTTCCGCGTTAGCTACTGATGAACCCCCGAATTTCATCACGACCGAATGTTGCCTTAAAGATCGCCCAGGCGTCACATTAAGATCTGTATCAGTCGTTTCAGTACTATTACGCGATGACGACGACGACGACGATGATTGCTGCTGCTGCTGCAGTGGTTTCTCAATCACTGCCGAGATTACCTTGTTTACTTTATTCTTACTAGCGCTCTTTCCAATCCTCGTCGTCAAACCCTTTCGAGGCCTCGACGAAGCTAACAAAGGTCTGTGCACGAACGAACTCATCAAAGCCATCGCACTCTGCCGAACGACGACAACGAACAAAACGACCGACCGACGATGACAGTTAACACAGAGTTTGCTGCCGCGTGCAGTCAGCGAGGCTTCAAAGAGAGAGAGAGAGAGCTTCTTAGCTTCCTTTTGCGTCTCTTTGAATGAAATACAAAGTAACAAGTACGTAAGCCCTCAAAAAAAAGTTAAAACTTTCTCCTTAATTTTCCCATTTTGAACGAAACCCTCCGTCTAATCCGCTCTACATCTTCGTCAATATCGATCCGATAAAAACGAAACTTTCTACGAACAAAGAAAACTACGTAACCTAAGCGTTGGCAAATTTTGAGCGTAAAAGAATAAGAATTAAAGACGAGAGAGCGCCGCGCGTAGTGCTCAAAACCCTAAACCCTGGAGCAATAAGGACATTCGAAATTTCAAAAAACGAGTAACGAGACAAAGTTTAAACGAGCGAAATTCGCGCGAGAGTGATATGATTATGAACAGAAACCTTGCCTCTGATAAGAACAACGATGCAAACGATAGTGATAGAAATGATACGATGCGCGTGCGCGTGAAATCACTCGAATCAGTCGTCAGAGCGCTCGGAGAACGGAACTCGAAGTTGAACGAAATTTCGGAGGAGCTGAGGGAGGAAAACGCGAACGCGAGGAGGGCGCAGGAACGAGTAGAAGACAGAATGGAAAGAACCGAGAGCAGGGTAGAAATAGCAGAACGAGAACGAAATGAGTATTTCGAGCGCGCGAGGGAGTTATCTGATACGCTCGATAGCGTCATGGGCGAGTTGAGAGAGTCGAAAAGAGAGCGCGAGCGCTTCGCTTTTGAAGAAGAAGTATCGAAAGAGCGCTTGAGAGCGCAAGAGAAGGTTATTAGAGAGTACGAAGCTGAAGTGAACGCGTTGAAGATCGATTATGCAACTTCTAATGAAAAAATGACAAACGCGAGGGCGGATTGTACGGTCTTGAAAGCCGAACTCGAGGCCTATCGATGGAAATTAGAAGCGTCAGAGGCGAAATGCCAAACGCTAATACAACAACGCGACGCGTTCAACGGCTTAGATAACGATTTCAATATAGCAGATGAAGAAAAACTGATACTACCGCTCGTCAAAGGAACACAAACACAAACGAATAGGAACAAAAAGCAAACGGCGCAGACGCAGACTAAGACTACGAGAGAACAAGGGGAAGAAAAAGAGACCGAACTCTTCGTCTTGAGCCAGTTGAACCAGAAACTGACGAACGAAAACTCTTTATTGAAACAAGCTCTAGCGAACGAGGAGAAAATGAAACTCAAGGCTCTGACGATCTGCGCCGAGGCCAGAACTAGTGCGTATGAATCCGAGCAAAGATGCGTCGCGCTCGAACTCGAACTCAAAGAGTTCGTCTAAGACGCAAGTTTAGGGCAAGTAAACCGTAAAATACCAACGTTGTACGGTAGAAGTACTCAGCAAAATATTCTTCAACTTTACATATAATTCACATTTTATGCACAAAAAGGAACGACTGTGAGGCAACGCGTTAAATAAAAAAGAAATGGCCTCTAAGCGCCGTCAAAGCCAACGACTGCTGCACTCACAATCATCCGAGGAACTCATCGTTTCGAGCGTATCTGCTACTAAGAAATCTCTTCGTAAAAACGACAGTTTAGCGAAGAGGGAAGAAACCGATACGGAAGATTTTGGGAAGAAGCAGAAATCATCGTTGCAAGAGAATGAAAGTAAACAAAAGAGGTTAAACTTAAAGGGCGATAGATTAAACATCTTACTCTTGTTACTGTTATACACCCTGCAAGGCGTCCCGATGGGCTTATCTTCATCAGTAGCGTTTACTTTAACCGAGCGCGGAGCTTCGTTCGCGGATCAAGGCGTTTTTTCGTTAGCGTCTTGGCCGTTTTCGATGAAGATTTTATGGGCGCCAATCGTCGACGCGTTGTATTTCAAAAAATTTGGACAACGAAGGACTTGGTTAATGCCTTTACAGATCATAGTCGGTTTGAGTTTATTAGTGTTATCGGGGAATTTAGAGCAAATGATCGATGATGGGGCAAAACATGGGGAAGTGCAGAAGCTCGCGTTAGCGTTCTTTGCGATTTATTTCATGTTAGCGACGCAAGATATTGCCGTGGATGGATGGGCGATTACGATGTTGAAACGAGAGAACGTAGGATTAGCGTCGACTTGTAACGCGGTCGGGCAAACGTTTGGGTTTTTCGCCAGCTTTACTGGGTTTTTGGTATTAAACGCGCGAGAGTATTGCGATTTAGCGCAGTTTGTGAAGTTTTGGGCAATCGTGTTTTTGATTTCGAGCGTGGCCGTTTTTTTAAAGAGTGAAGACGAAGTGAAAGAGGAAGATGTCGCATCCGTGAAGGAGACGTATAGGCAAGGATTAAAAGTGATTTCGTTGCCGAACGTGAAATCTTTAGCGGTTATTTTGTTGACGAGGCACGTAGCGTTTTCACCGGCGGAGTCGTTGACGCAATTGAAACTTTTAGAAAAAGGCGTACCGAAGACTTTTTTGGCATCAATGAATGCGTTAATAGCTCCTTTGAATATCTTAATGCCAATGATTTCGGCTAAATGGACAGCTGGCGCAAGGCCTTTACATGCGGTATCAAATACGTTTGTGTATAGAGGCGTTGCATGCGCGCTTGCTTCGATCGTGGTTATCGCGTGGACGAAATTAGAAGGCGCGGATGATTCAATAAAAGCATCGAACATTTTCTTTTCTGCGTTAGTTTTGGTTTGGATGTGCTTATCGAGCGCTTTAGCGACAGTTCAATTCGTCGGCGTAATGTCTTTCTTTTCCAAAGTTTCCGATGAAAGCATTGGAGGAACGTACATGACGTTGTTGAATACGTTGTCAAATTTGGGCTCTAAAGTAGCCGAGACGTTTGTTTTGTTCTTTGTCGATTTCGTTTCGGAGAAGAAATGCTCCGGTGCATCGTCATCAAAAATAACTGCGTGCACATCGAATAAAGAAAGAGATACGTGCATCGCCGCTGGCGGTAAGTGTCATTTAGATGATGGACATTATCACGCGTTTGTGTTAATTTCTCCAGTGCTCGCATTATTATGGGTGCTTTGGCAAAGCAAAAGAATAAGTAAGCTCTCTTTGGCTTCGATCGATGAGTGGAGATTAACGCCACAATCGAATAAAAAAGTATAGGAATAGTTTCTGTCGCTTTCTATTTATTATATATATATAATTACAACGCTTTTCCTTTAACGGGTACGACTTGTGCTTCGACATAGATATCTGTATCGCCGGCTGAAACGTAATACGTATATTCGAGCTTCATTTTTTCCGATATTCGATTTTGTTCTTCAAACTGTCTTCTCTTCTTTGCACTCTTCGGAGGCGACGACTTTTTCTTATTGTTTCCCTTCGTCATCGGTGGTGATGATAACTGTCCTTTATGAACATCATTCGTCTTGTTTTGTTTACTATTATTCATATATACGTCTGTCATCTTTCTATTGATATTCGTAAGCGGTTGTTGTTTTAGTCTACTCGTCGCTTTGGAAGAAGTTACAATAATAGAACCGCCAAACGTAGAAACGTCGACATCTTTTTTCCACCCAGGCGCAAAGTTTACCGGTTTCTGATTATTATTCTCCTCGTTCATAACGTTTTTTCTTCTCTCTTCTTCCTCTTTCAATCTAAGCTTCGCCTTTGTAATCGCCGCGAGTTCCTTCTTCGGAAGATAGCTAGAACCCCTAATCGAAGCTTCTACATTTTCTTCTACAGCTACGGGCTCGTCTTCTACGCAAACATTCGACGCTTCAATTATCTTACCATTCGAATCATTTCTATTAGTACTACTATCAACCCATTGTCGCTTGAGTTTCTTCTTCACCTTAGTTCTGCTCGTTACAACCACCGCGGGTGCGACCGTGACTTCTTCGTTCTCCGTAATACCAACAGCTTCCGTCTCAGACGTCGTCGACGCGTCGTCTTCGTCAACACTCGTTTTACTCCCAACATCTAACAACCCTCTCTCAAACGCATACCTCGCTTCATCGTTCATAATCGCGTTACACTCTAAATCTTCCCGCAACAATATATTATCGAACACATAACTCTCTATAGGCGGAAACTGTCTCGCGAACTCAGTTGCAACACAGTTTATGAATTTCTTTATATTCTTTAGAATCACTGGTCGAAGCCTGGACGTTTTCTGGTCAACCTTCGCGATTGACCAATAAAACCTTCTTTTCGCTCGTTGCCACAAATACTCTCCTTCATTCGCCCTCGACGAGAGCGCTCGTTCGATCATATCATCTTCTTCCTCACTCGCCGTCACTTTCGTCGCCACAAAGGCGCTCATTTCCAAAACAACATCTACGTAATCCGAGCATATCAAAGGCGCCTTGTTCTCCTCGGAGACATCCGGAGCGCATACGATGCTTAGAACTACACCATCATCACCATCTTTCTCAGGTTGCCTTCTAATATATTCTGGTGCTGGAGGGACTATCGTCGCTCTTAATCTCGCGAGCATGTTCTTTTTTTTAACGCTATGTTTTTACTTCCCCCCTTTAATTGTTCTAAATCGAATTTTGCAAAAATCAAAATGCAAAATGCAAATTAAATATACAAAAGAAAAAAACGAGATAGCGCTAAAACGAACACACTTAACTAAGCACAAAGCTGATGATGTTAAAATGATGATGACGATGCCGCTGCTCGATGGTTGGTGCACCGTATCTTAATCATGTCTCGAAGATTCTCGTCATAACAAGTAGTCAAACATCAAACGAGAATCTTTTGTGTGCGTTTTTTGCGCATGTGATGATTTCTTACTTTGCGAGATAAAAACAGCTCCTCAGTCCGACGAGTAAAATAGACTTTATTAATCACAACAACAACAACAACAACAAACAACAACTACTCCTACTCCTGCGGCTATATTAATCTGTCATTAAATATCCATCACGTAATCTGTGATCGTAATCACTATTAAAATAAAAAATGTTATTCTACTCGTTCTTCAAAACACTCGTAGGGAAGGAAATAATCGTCGAACTTAAGAACGACCTAGAGATCAAAGGAACGTTAGTATCGGTCGATCAATATTTAAACATTAAACTCGAACGCGTTAAGGTCATAGATGAAGAGAAACATCCGCACATGCGTTCGGTGAAGGATTGTTTTGTGCGTGGGAGCGTAGTGAGGTACGTACAACCACCGGAGGGTTCGGTCGATGTGGATATCATGCACGATGCGACGAGGAGAGAGGCGAGGTCGGCGGTATGATGATTGAGTATACCAATATAGAACGTGTTTTGATTTACTATATAGCTTATTAATATTAGCCTCGATATATTATATCTAAGATGAAAAGGGAGGATAAGGACTTGGACGTGCTCGAGCAATCTGCAGAGCTGAATGGAACGAACCCGTTCCAGACGCGTTCACAAACGCTCCATCTTCGCCTTGAAACACGGCCGACGCTTTCGCCGCCTCAAGCTTTTTCAGATGGCCGACGCCGAGCGTTTGTGAACGCGTCTGGAATGAATTCGTTCCATTCAGCCCTGCAGATTGCTCGAGCACGTGCAAGTCCTTATCCTCCCTTTTCATCTTCTCTTTCACTTTCAACTTCACCGAAACAGTTTGCTCGTTCCTATAAAGAACCTCCACGCTCACGTCTGGCTAAACTATATCGAACGGGAAACTACATGCGATTTTGATTATTTGATTCACGTCGCAGCTCGGGTAATTCTGTAACGTCTTCATCGCAATCGCGAAATCGGTCTCTTCGTCCATGATTTTGTCCGAGATTATTGTCGAATGGACCATTGCGGACATCATTCGTAACAGCGCATCCCGTTTTCCTCTCGGCCAAGATACTAAAAAATCGAACGTTCGTAAGACTGAAGGGAAATCGAACTCACCGGCGAACATTAAAACGCACCATCGAAAGGCATAAAACTGTGGTTTCACGTTCAGTTCGTCTATTAACTTCGCAGCGACTAAAGGACATCTCTTACGTAATAAACTATCGTGTTCGGATAATAAATGGTTAATGCCTTGATCAGTTTTATCCAATTCCTTGCAATACGCGTCTCTCAACTCACTAATTAACTCAACAAACATCCAGAATGAATCCGATTTACAATCTCTCGCAATCAATTCGTTTGGATGATTATAACACACGAAATATAGAGGCGCTAATAACTCGTGCATGCCTTGCACGTACGAATACCCTTTGTTCGTTTTCGCAAATATGAACAAAGCTTCGGTCATATCCAACCGTTTCTTATCGATGTTCTCGCCTTCGTCGTTGAAGAAATGTAACGACGGATGTAATCTCTCAACGTCTCGCTCGATTTGCTCGAGCACGTCCAAGTCCTTATCCTCCCTTTTCATCTTCTCTTTCACTTTCAACTTCACCGAAACAGTTTGCTCGTTCCTATAAAGAACCTCCACGCTCACGTCTGGCGTGCGCAAGAACTTCGCGAACTCGAAGGCGTACTCTTCGTAAATCTTTCTCTTCTTCTCCCTTTCTTTCGCTCGTTCTTTCTTATTCTCCGGGACGACGCCTAACAATAAACTCCAGACTTCGTATCGAACTGATAACGGTTGATCTGGAACGAACCCATCGGCGACGATCTCGCGCAATTTCGTCCTCGAGCACACCTGCTGTCGTAAACACTTCTCCAAGTTCTCTCGCCTCGTCTGCCATATCCTTTCGACTGTACCGGCGCTCCCATCTCCCGCGACCTTAACGTACGCAGGCAGTAGACTATCATCACCATCATCGTTACTGTTACTGTTATTATTTCTACCACTAAACACTGCGCTGACGAATTTCTTAATCCTATCACGCTTCCTCGCCCTGGTCGGTCGTTCTTCCCGCGCCTCTCGTCGGCGTCGTTGTTCTACTGATACCGCGCCCGCGATTGCTTCTATCGTCATCTTTTCTTCGCACTCGCTCTTCCAGGACATCGTCTTCTACTGTACTCCTGCTTCTATGCGACCGCTCTGCTCGTGTGCACGGAACAAGCGCATATGTTCTGTTAACAAAACGGTTACTTTCAAAACACGGGTAGTAACTTAGGGAATTTGGTTTAGGGTCTCGACAAAAGAGTATTCGTATAAATCTGTAGATACTGATACGAAGTCGATCGAATCCTGCTCTTCGAGTGCGATTTTGTTTTCAGTAAACTTAACAGTACGCGGTCTTTGTTGAATATTTAATAGCTCGCATCATCGTCGGAGAGCTCTTTTGGTCATTTAACGTTTAAGAGTTATTATTCAGTGCTGATACGATTTTATCCATTCGTCGCGTCGTCAACAAAACGAGAAACGGTTTTCGT
>Ga0302126_10000643_pt1 | contig 22001 bp, 12 predicted proteins | sample CB4_20m_MG_FD_203108 | JGI IMG/M metagenome (GOLD analysis project Ga0302126, IMG submission 203108) | Marine microbial communities from Western Arctic Ocean, Canada - CB4_20m | ecosystem: Environmental > Aquatic > Marine > Oceanic | place: Canada: Western Arctic Ocean | collected 2017-09-24 | reverse complement strand
TCGGTAACGGATTCGTATGCACGCGCGTGGATTTCGTACGATTCCACTCCCACCCTTGTTCTATGAACCACTTCAAGATATATTGCGAAGGCGCGACGATGTGGTCGGCCATTTTCATTTGCTCTTTTTCTAAATAATCAATGACTAAATCTTGAAGCGTATCGAGCGTTTGCAGAGAGTTTGTTTTTTGCCACAAATGCGGTTGCTGCGCATGAACGACGAACTCGGTATGCTTAAACGCTAAAGCTTGCTTTTTTGCAGTTAGTGCGAAATAGCCGCGTCCTCTATTATCTAAAAAGTGTACGCAATCGTACCACTGTTGGTCGTTCATCCACATATAAACGCGATGTGCGATGGCGACGTCTATCGGTACGTCGTACGAAACACCAGTTTCTGGCAACGCAACTAAATTAATACCTTTCGCTGTATAGTATCCAACCCAAAACTCCAAGTCCGGTGGTTTATGCAACGCGTACCCGGTATACAAAAGCGTCACGTCGAAACCGCTATTGTGCAAATCCTCCGCCAAAGTCGTCACGGCAGTTGCCGGACCAGATCCAGTCGATAACCCGAGCACGTAATCCGATACTAGACATATTCTCCCATACTTTTTAATCCTCCACGCTTGCGAATTGGCTTCAAAAAAGGACTCGTAATGTTCACGAAACGGCTCTAAAAAATCCGCAAGTTCCGGAAACAATATTTCCTCATCTCTGTCCTTCTTAGATGACGACGACGACATTAACTTCTTCCCTCCTTTTCGTTTCTTATCATTCCTATTTTTCTTATGATCGAACCCTTCCATGAAATCATCCGAAACCTCGTCATCTTCATATTCATCATCATCATCATCATCATCATCTCCTCCTTCACCTGCTCTCGCAACGCTTGGAAAAACGCCCTCTCTTTGCTTCCCGCTAAACCTCGGCGACCTTCGCTCCATACCGACCACGTCCTGATCCCAACCGACGCCGCCGCTAATACCACCGCTACCGCTACCGCCACGACTACTCCAAATCTTCGGTAAAACGTGCGTGCTGAAAAAGAACACCGCGTTACTCAACGGGAACCCGATCAATATCGCCCCTAATAGTATCGGTTGCACTCTCCTCCAACACCCAAAATCATCTCTCTTCCTTAAAAGATCTCTTCTTCGATTGAACTCGTTATCTACCGCGTTCGCGGTCCATCTCGAGCCCTTATTCTTATTAGTATCATCATCACCATTAAACCGATCGTTATCATTCCGTTTACTGTTATCATTACAGAAGAAGAACGAAGATGAACGGAAACCAGGTTTCTTCTTACGAGTAGTATTCCTAGTATTCCCTGCCTCTTCGATCAATGTTTCCAATAATCCTTCCTCTAGGGGCTCGTTTTGTACGTTTCTCGAATGGCCTGAGTTTGTATGTCTCGCATGTAACCCGGCGTGCATTTCGCGTGTGTCTGTTTAGTTTAGCGTTTAATATGTATGTATATGTATATGTATATATACTGTATGTATTGCTTTGTGATCAATCGATTTTAATTTAAGGATACGGTTTACAAAGTCGACATCAGTAGAGAGAGGTGATTTTATGTGATGTTTGCCGGTACCTTCAACGAGAATAGATTTCATACATCGAATGCGAGAATACGAGAATGAGAATTAAAGGAGAGAGATTAAGAGTGTGTGTGTGTGTGTGTGTGTGTGTGTTTGATTGATTTCTTGTAACGTCAAGTGCTGAGATGAAGTTAATACCTAGTCGATTGTAAACGTCGAAAGCGTTTGTTCATGGCTACTCTCATGACTTTCGAGACGTCTTCGGAGCCTTTGACGCATAAGCGAATGAGACCATCGATCGTTTCTGCGCTACATTTCCCCCCCGTGACTTCGTAGTAGACGATGCGCTTTTCACTGGTATCGTCCACGTTACGTAAATTTCCTAAATCGTCATCGTTCTCTTCTTCCAAGACGTTCCTCGTCTCCGAGACGCAGAAAACTTCGACGCCTCTCCCTCTCTCCTCTAAGTCGTTACAATCTAACAACTTCTCGCCATCTAATCTCGTCGCGCACATCGCACAATACGTATCAAACGTCGGTACACCGGCATCCACGAGCGCTAATACGACCGCGTTGAACATGCACGCAATCGCGCTCCCGTCGTCGTTCACGCAAGCGCAACTCACGTGCAACTCGCTCCTCGGGAATCGCCTAATATCGATCGCGGTCGTTAATATTCGCTCAAACTTCTTCGCTATTTCCTTATTCCTCCTTTCCGATCGTAACGATTGCGTCCTCGCTTTCGTGATATTCGCTTCTTTATCTGTACCGCCATTCGTACTACTATTCTCAACTCTCGCAATCGCTAGCTCTGACGCAAAACTCGTGCTCGAGCACTCGCAAGTGACCTTAAGGCCTTCCTGGTAAACTTCCTGGGCTTTCGATTGCGACTGTGAAGGTCCGAACACGCTGGCTATCGCGAACGTCTGCCCTAACTGGAACTGCGCGGAGCCATCGCAGGTAGTTCGCGCGATCGCGTTTTCGAACTTTGCGAGACAAAACCTGTGCTCTGAAGCGCGTCGACCGTCCTGCCGCAATCCTTCGATGGAGACGAATTCCATATGCGTTGATGATCGATGCGCAAACTTAGTAATTAATGGCAGTAGGGAAACTTTTCGTTTTCTTTCGTTTTCAGGTCCGCGTGCTTATTAGTATTATGCTTATTATGCTACTGCCTATGCGTGTTCTATCTCGTCTCGTTTGTTTCTATCGATTCGCTCTCGATCAATGATCGATTTAATGTCAGATCACGTTTCGTTTCCGGAAAGTTCTAAACACTAAATAACTCATCGAAACGAACGAGAATGTTTCCAAAACGCTTCAAAACAAAAACGGATCGAACACGTACAAAGCTTTGACTCGAGATAAGGAAGCAGGGCGAGAACGAGAATAGGACTCTCTGTGTGCAATGAATCGCTCAAAACGCACCGCTTCTTCTTCTTCATCTTCTTCATCATCATCTGCGTCGTTATGTTATTATTATTGTTATTATTGTTATTGTTATTGTTATCGTTGGATGATGTTCTTCGTAAAACTGCTTCAACTGTTTCTTGGAACGAATGCTGACATCAGTCAAAGAGTGAGCGCACATTTAAGCGATAGGAACCACAGAAAAGGAACGAAAACGAAGCAAAAACGTAGTCTAGAAGTTGGTGCGATATGTTTCTGCGATGCATCGGTTTCACGAGCGAACGACGAAACTGAACGAAGAAGCGGCGTGTGCTGTTTTTACGGCGAAGGAGAACCTGGGAATTTCAGCGCGAAAGTAGAGCGAGATTTCGATACGAACGCGTTGGAGCTATTAGCTTTTTTAGTGAGTCTGTTAAGGGCGGATAAACGAAAAAGATTGACCGTGTATACTGATTCGAGGTATGTTTTGTTATGCGTCGATGCGCTTATTAATAAGGGTCGCGAGAAGAGCGAACGAAGGAAGGGGTCGAGTAGACGTGCGGAGTTGTATTTGAAGTGCGTGTACGTCGCGTTGTCTTGGAGGACGGGGAGGACAATCGTACATAAAGTAAAGTCGCACAGTGAAGGAGGTGGGAGAAATAATGGTTCGAGTTATTTAGCGAGATTGAATAATTCGAGAGCGGACGCGTTGGCGAAATTTGGTGCAGAGTCGGATTGCGAAGTCTTTGAGAATCGAGGTATATTTTGGGGGTTACTAATAGCTTTGTTCAGATTTGCGAGTAGTAATAACGGAAACGAAGAGGAAGAGGAGGAAAACAATACGATGTTAGGGCTAATGAGAGAAAATTATGACGACGATGGCGAAGACGATGAAGACGCAGAGGAGAGAATGTATTATGAATTTCAAGCGAAGCAAAGACCGTTTGGTCTAGGCGCTTTGCGCGTCGTTAGAAACGGAAAACTTGTTAATCTTTTTGATGAGAAAGAAGAGAATCAGAAAAGAAATGATAATAAGCAAAAGAGTAGTGGACCTCCAAAACCGTTGAATGATGATTTCTCAATCACCGACGCGCTCGCTTTAGATTGCGAAATGGTCGGAACAGGTTTAGGCGGCATGAAATCTCTTTTAGGGCAAGTAAGTATCGTCAACGAATATTTGAACGTTGTTTATACGTCGTATTGCAAACCAACCGAACCTATAACGGACTATCGAACGCAATGGTCTGGATTAACGGAAATACATCTACGAGATGCACCCAGTTTTCAAGAAGTTCAACAAAAAGTGATTGAAATCTTTAATTCTTCTTCAGACAGTGATCGAAAAATCATCATGACCGGACATGGTTTAGAGAACGATTTGGAATGCTTGCGAATAACACACGCGAAAGAGCTCATAAGAGACACGGCTTTATGGAAGCCAATCTTGCGTCCGCCGCATTTCAAGAAGCCGCAACGACTACGTAAGCTCGCAAAAATCCATTGCAACTTCTCGATCCAACGAACAAGCGCGCAGGGCGTCCAAATCGGACACGACCCGTCCGAAGATGCGATGGCATCGATGGCTCTTTATTTGAAATTCAAAACTCGTTGGGAGAATGATATTGCGAATAGGGGCGTTACTAGAGCGAACATTTCTACCTGTAGGTATAAAAGATGATTTTGAAGAGATGACACAAAAAACATCATTCATAACATTCATTCTTTCATCATATAAAAAAGATGGTTATTGATTACTCTAAATTCGATAACATAACATGTTCGTCTTCTGAAGAAGATAATGATGATGATGATGATGGCAAAATTGATCGAGCGCAATATCTTCTTCGTCCTCCTCGCGTAACAAACGACAGTAATCCATCTTCAACAACAACAAAAATAGATATAGATACAAATTACTTTAAATCAACAGATGTGTTTAAAAACGGGTACAGATGTCCAGTGACGAGAGGAAAGATTGCGAACAACATTATGATAATTCTCGTAGATAAGAATATGTCTTCTTCTGCGAAAGAAATTGCAGAGAAGTACGCGAAGCCGTTCAATTTACCGCAGTGTGAGATTTGGGTGTTCTCGATAGACTGCAACTTTGAAGAAAAAAATGCAAAAATTAACGAACGAGTAGCGTGTTTATGCGATTTAATCGTGCTCGCGTCGGAAATTATTCAGATACCGTACGATAGAATACATCTATTAGGTTTTGGGGAAGACTCGTGCGCAATTTGTCTTGAAACGGCGTTGATTTTGCCTTCAATTACATCAATTGGCTCTTGCGTCGCAATAGAAGGCGGTGTTCGAAACGCTCACGGATTTGGTGATAGTACTAAAAAATGGGAAATGTCCGACATTAGGGAATGTCATGATAAGAATGTGCGTCAGAATATGACGATGCGACACACTCTATTATTCAATACAGCGAACTTTCAAAACGCTATGAAAACTTTTAAGGGGAACGGTGGTTATGAGGAACCGAAAAAGACGTCTCTAATGTTATTACACGATTCCTCTGGAGAAAAAGCGAAAGGAATTGCGGTCGCAGAGTTATATTGGAAAGCAACAACGGAACCAGAACACTTGTACAACCACAAAGTCACGCGCACGGAAAAAGAAAGAACAAAGTTAATCGCGAACAAAGATGAAGCAAAATTCATCATGGAGTTTTGGGATAAAACTCTAAAACTCCGCCCTGAAGATCGAGAAGCAAAAGAAGTGCAAAATAGTACTAAAATAGAATCGAATACGTTTGCGAACGCGCATCCAAAACGATCGATGTTTACTGAAGTCCCTACTGAAACCAGTGAATTCTTCTCGAAAATATTTCCCGACGGGGCCTAAGGCCGGTGTTTATCACAAAACTTTTCCCCTCCGTAGCAAATATTCTTACATTGAAGGGATACTTGGCCATTGCAAGACTTGTTAAAACCTTGACAACGGCACCGCCTGGGTGTTTTTTTTTCTTCTGTCGCGTTCACGGCCATTTAATTACGACGGAGGGGAAAAGTCTTGTGATAAACACTGGCCATAGGCGTAATAAAAAAACCATATTGAACGAGAGAGCGTAAAATACAAAGAGGAATAATAAGAGCTTTTAGAAGAACGTCCGGGCGAAGGCGCCGAAACCGATGCAGTTTTCCCGACGTTTGTGCTGTTCAAGAGTGAAATTTAGATAAAAATAGAATACATTTATTATTATTAGCATTTACGAAGCGCACGCGAGAGTATCCTTCAGTATCCATACAGTCACCATTCATTTGACGCCCGAAAAAACAACGACAACTCATATCAATGGAACCGAATAAAGAACGAATAAACAGAACAGGGAAAGCAGAACCGAAACCGACTAAATCTTCTTCATCTCCCGCTCAAGACACTCGAAAACCATGGACATTGGACGACGACAATTGCGCGAAAGAAGGCGACGATGAAGATGAAGATTTCCAAATATATCCATTTTTGATTCAACCTCACGTGAGAGAAAGAATACTATTATTATACGTAGGGATATTAACGATATTAGTTAGGACAGATATGATACAGTCGACTGTCGTTGCTTTAGAATTTTTGTTATTCGTGTATTGTTTGTTAAGGTTTTTAATGCCTTTAGTAGTTGAAGTTTTGAGAATGTTGAAGAGAACAAGTGGTTATCGCGAAGAAGAAGACGAAATAACTCGGAGAAGGAGAAGAACGAAGAGAGATAATAATAAGAATGATAATAATAATAATCGAAATAGTTGTAGTAATACTATAAGGAGATCGATTGACATGGGCTCGCGCGATTGTCTCAATAAGTTGAATAACTCTTCTTCGATGGAAGAAAAGCGCGGAGAACTGCAGAAAATGTCAGCAGTGTTGAGCGGAATCGTGAACGAGGCGCATAAGAACATGTTTGTAGAGTCCGTCGTGGATAATAGTAGCAGTAGCGTGGTTTGGGAAAAAATTCACACTGGGTCAATTCAAAGCGAGAAATTTCCGACACGATATCGAATGTACTGTCAATCCTCTTCGTCTCAAGGGAAAATTGCTAGGATTAAAACTGAAATTGCAATCGATTGTAATGATCACGTAGAAGACTTTGCCGGTATCGTCGCAAAAGTGCAACTCGATGAGAAGAGAAGAAACAAATGGGGAGATGCCTCGACGACGTCGAGAATTTTAGCAACAGATGATGAGAGAAATGTTGATTTGATTTTTTGGCGCGTCAATTATCCGAGATTAATGGCGCCGAGAGATTATCTTGGCATAAGGAGAATTTGGAGAGATGAAGCGACGCGATCGACGATTTCTGTTTGCGTAGACGCAAACGGTAGCGAAGAAGCGCATAAGAAGAAGAAACATATACAATTATTACTAGGTGGCGGAGGTTTTGATGTCTCTCATTTATACTCAGCGGCGTTAATTCAACCTAAATATGATGACGAATTAGAAAATGGTGCCATGTTGGTTTCGACTTATGCAGAAGCGCCAGGAGTGCCGAAAAAACTCGTGCTCATGACTGCCGCTAAAGGCTTAGACGCATACATGCTTTCATTCCACAGAGAGCTTAGACGAGAAATTAGAATTCGCAAAAGAAGTACCGCCGGTAATGGATTACAATCTGTGAGAAGCTTCGACAGTAATAACAGCAATCATCATCACGCAGCAACAGAAATCTCAACATCAGCGGCGGAAGACTGTTTATTTGAAGACGAAGAAGTCGATATCTTGGACGAAGAGGAAAAAGCAGTGCGACGCAAGTTGCGCGAATCGCCGCTTCATTTGAGACGAAACGTGAGATTTTTTAAAAGTATTGTAAGGAATAGCTTACGCAAGCTCGCAAACACGCTCGAAGAGAAGGAAGAACGGGAGAAGCTTAAATTTAAAGCGGCAGCTACTTTAACGAGTTCTGAAAAAGAACAAAGAGAAGCGAGACAACAAAATGGACAGCGAAGACGGACAGTCGTTAAGAGGTGGGCGAAGCGCTCTTTGTTTCTAGGCGTTGGTCTCATAGCAAAAGTCCTGAAAGCGGATAAGGAAGATTAGGTAAGATTTATTAAAACTATATTACTGTAAAGTTTTTCAATAAGGTTTTTGATCGAATTGTTTGCATATTTTCGATGACCGCGCGAAGCTTTTGGCTCTGCTTTACAAATCATTTTTATCATTTACATACTGGTATGTACAAATACATTTTTTTACTATCATTGATATTGACCATTTACGCACACAGACGTTTAACTTTCCATTTGATTGAAAGTATCTAATATCATCGATGTCATCGGGCCGCGCTTCGAAATCGCAGTCATATGATCTTGATTTAAGACTATTAAACTAGGCTCGGCCTTTGCCAATTTTCTTGCGATTAATTCTTCGTGATTTCTTCTTTCCTCGCTATAAGGAATGAATCTATCTCGCGTAGCGAACGAAAGAGTAACTGCATCTAAACATTTATCAATCTCCAACTTCTTTTTTTCTTTCTTTGCAACTTTTTGTGCAAATTCGAGGATACTTTCTAAACTTGCCATGTGATCCATGATTAGAGACAACAACTCTCGCGATGATTGTCCTCTATGCTCCTTATATACATTTTTGTTTCTTGAAATCCTATATTTATCGCGAATTTGTCTCGTCATCACACCTTCATCACTTGGAAGTTCACACTTCGTAAGATGATCTAAATTTGTCAAAATAACAGCCATTGGTACTTTTTCTCTACTGGAGAACCAATCGTCAAAACTCATCCATCCGGCGCACGCTGCGATGCCAATTTTAACGCCGTTATTTTTCGTGAGTAATTGAGAGAGGACTGCCGATGGTGCGCAATAATAGCCACCAATGCTACATCCAGATATAACTATAGACTTATTTGATAAATCTGTACTATGCTCTTTCTTATTCTTGTTCTTTTTTTTGCTATTCTTCTTGTCGGCCTCGGCTGCGTATTTCTCCAACTCGGCTTTCACGTATCCAACTAATCCAACGACGTCGCCGTAAGTGACCAAAGCTTTCGTGCTATAATCCGAAATCGAACGAATAAAAAAATCAACCTGTCCTTCATCAGGCCTTCTATTTCCATAATAAGGCAGCTCTGGAATCAAGCAGCACACATCTCCTGCACTAACGAGCTCTTGCGCTCTCGCTTTCCTGATATGAAAGGACTCGTCCCCAGTAAATGGTAGCATAATACAGAACCTCCTGCACTCGGATAGTTCGAGGTCATTCCTCCACACTCGCAAAAATCTTGACTTCCTTAACCCTTTCAAAGTCTCATCAAATTCAACGCAATCATCGCTCATCCCAGTACTCTCGAACTCGCCATAATCTCCCAGCAACTCGATATATTTCTTCTCTTTGACGCTCCAATACCGCCATCGTTCGCGCGCGCAATCACCCTTCCATTCAATCTCGACCCCATTCATGATCTCTTTTCTTCCAGCCATTCTCGTTAAACGCGCTCTGATAGACATAGAACACTTAAACCCTTCTTTCTCGCTATATACCCACCCATACGACATCATTTGCCTTCGTTTGTTCAACCCGAACCTGTTCAAAGACATTAAACTATAGCCCAACCAAGTTAAGAAGAAATCTGGATATATGAAGAATATCCATCTCGGGTAATGATGGAACATCAAGAACAGGAATTCCCACGGTTTCACCATTTGTTCTTATCTTATTCCTACTATTCCTATTAATATTAATAATATTCTAATGAATATAGCTCGCGCAGTACTCTCGCCCTACGAGAAGGTCAACGAAAAGTAATTCTCTCTATAACGGAGTACACGCAAGAAAAAATTCCAAATTCGCTCTGTTTTCTGATCCAGAGCGAGAGAGGATGGTTTCTTTTTATAACGAGTAACTACTACAGTAATTAATCAAAAGCGTTCGAGTTCTTACTACGAACCGAGAGAGCGCGGTCCAAAAAAGATATAAACAAGCAAGCACCGATGACGTTTAAATAATGTGTCGAATGCGTTGATGTCATTGGAAATGTGTCGAAATTTAGGGTGTAGGTTGACTTTAGTAAGGAGTATATGACAATATTATCAAACCATGCTAAAGGGATTCTTTGGCCATCAGGGTTTTAGGGTTTAGGGTTTTAGGGCAGGACTTGAAAGTTTTAGAAAGCAGACAAGTGAGCGCGAGCGTATATAACGATGGTATTACATTTTAAACAATCAATGTTCGAAAAAAAAGAAGTTCGCGAGCCGTCTCTTCTCGCTGATACTATCGAACAAGTCCGTGCAAGTGTGTACGTGTGTAGCGTATGCGTGCAGCGCGTCCGTGAGACGGAACTTTTTCAGTAACGTCCGTCTTTTTCTTCAAAGAGAGTGAGACCGTGGAAGCATACGGTTCCGCAACCGAGGACTTTTGATGATTCAGGGTCGTAAATGACGACGGTTTGACCGATTGCGACTGCTTTTTCGGGAGCCGAGAAGTTGATTTCGAGGTATTTATTATTATTATTATTATTATTATTATTATCAGTAGCGTTTGATATTTTCTTCGCGTCGTCGTTGTTGTTCGTTTCTTTCTCGAATGCGTCAGAACAGAAAAAGGAAGGTTCCTTTAACGATTTCCAACATTCTACGTCCGAGGCGGTTGCAGAAACGAGTGGGGAAGCGTATCTCGTCTTTACGCGAACGTTTCTCGGTATCGTCATTCGCTCGGTGGTTCTTTCTTGAATGAAATGAACGTCTTTTATTACGCACCATGTCGTGAACAACGCAGGATGGTCGCCACCTTGACATACGTACACTTTGGAAGATAACGACGACGACGACGACGTTACTTTCTTATTTTTTTCATCAGCAACAACAACATCTATTATACTTCCACGGCCATCATCATTATCATTTGTTGTAACTTTGTTAGTGATCATTTTCTTTCCGACGACAAAGTATGGTTTCGAAAGTCCACCAATTTTTGCGCCTTGACCGACGGTAACTCCATGCACGCTCTTGCATTCGCCTAGAATAAAATCTTCCATAATCTTCTCGTTTTCAACGTCATCGTAGCTAATGCTACTACTACTGCTACTACTACTACTATTACTAATCAAATTTTTCCCATTACTACTCCTACTACTATTCTTTTTTCTAAAACCCTCTCTATCATTACTACTAGTATTATACATAAAGTTGACATCTATGAACTTTGCCGGAACTGGTTGCACGTATTCATGCACGAAATCGGTAAAGTTTCTTTTTTTCCCAATGAAGCAAATTCCAGCCGAAGATTTCCTTCCGAGCACATTCGCGACATTTCCTAACGTTTCCTTCATCAACAAATCCATCACATCTCTCGATTTCTCGAGCTCGGCTAGTGGAAAGATGACATCTTTCAGCGCCGATGAAGGCACGGATGCTAAAAAATACGTCTGGTCCTTCTTCTCATCGTTCGCTCGATGAAGTTCAAAGACGTCTTCTTCTTTTCTGCGTATAATCTTCGCGTAATGCCCAGTACATAAATACTCCGCCCCAATCTCTCTCTTCACGTACTCCAAAAGTTTCCCAAATTTAATCTCCCGATTGCACGCAACATCTGGATTCGGCGTCGTCCCTTTCTCCAACTGCTCGCAAAACGGCTCGAACACTTCTCGCCAATACTCGCGACAGAAATCGACCTCGATCAACTCGACGTCTAAATACTTCGCGAGCTTCCTCGCCGATCTTCGATCTTCCTCGAAACTACACTCTTTATTAGTCTCCTCTAATTCGTCCCAGTTCTTCATTAAAACCGCTTTGATTTCGACATCATCATCCCCATCATGATCATCGTTTTCGTTCGCTCCTTTCTCTCCTCTCATGGTCGTCGTCGTCGTCGTCGTTACCTCTGCAGAGGAGGAGCATAAAGATTTTTTCATCAACCACAGGGCTATGAACGAATCGACGCCGCCCGAAAGCGCGACGGCTACGATCTTCTTCCTCTTCCCGTTCTCTTTCTCCTCCTGTTTCTTTTCCTGCGCCTTATCTTTCAATAAATCTTCAGGGATCTGCTTTAACACGAGTCTCTTGATGTGCTCAGGGATTTCCGGAACGCACTTAATGGATTCGTTTTTCGCGAGCGGTTGGAAACGCTTTCGATGATCGTTCACGGCGAAACGAGGCGTGAAAGAAGGAAACTGTTTTGTTTGCGTTCGTGAGGGGACGTTTTTGAGGCCGCGAATGAATTGTTTTAACGCCTTCTTCGTTACCATCATCGCTTGTTCATTGGCGTTCTCGTTATTGTTATTTCTTATGCTGCCAATGAGGAAATGCGATTCCGCGAGAAACAATAAAAATGATTAAGATACGATATATTATATACGTTCGAGCTCAAATAAGAAAACTATACTATTATTGAAGAGCTGCTCTGCACACACACACACACGCGCGTACAACGATGATGACATAAATTATATATAGAATAAGATATAAAATTTAAGCAACCGTGAACGAGTTCCAAGTTTGCTTCAAGTCGCGCTCTTGCCCTTTGAACCATCTCTTATCGCCGGATTGTAACTTCATGATGTACAACGTACCGTCGGACACGGTCGCGGCGATCAATTGGTGACGGCCTCCTTCATCACCATCAGCAGTTCTCGTCAAGATTTCAAACATGTAGTACGTCTTGCCCTTGTCAGCTCTCGTGAAGACGTCCAGGACGGCCGCGGTCGAGACTTTGTTCGCGGCGAACCCGCCCTCAGATCTCGTCTCGCCGGCGTACGATTGCACGCCTAACAAGTACCCCAAATCGGCCAACATCGCCTCAGGTTTGCCATAGGATTCAATGGATGAACCCTTTGCTTTAGTCGCAATCACGGAAATGTTCGATACTTGATCAAAGTTATCCTCAAAGTAACATTCTGTGTCGGGGAACGGACGTTCTTTCGATGGGTTATACTTTGACGGGAGCAAGAAAGCGAAGCCGTCGCCTGCGTATGGGATGAACCCAGAAGTATTCGAGACGCCACCGAAAACGTTTGCGGAATCACCGTACGCGGCGAATGACGGCTTTGCGGCCGTTACTGCGGCGACGCCCTATTATTATCGAGTACGATTAAGAGAGTAAGAGAATAGAAATTTATTTATTTATTTTGTGCGCATTATTCTTCTTCCAAGTGTTTTTTAAACACGTTTTCTTCTCAAAGTTATAAGGGAGAACTTTGGTACTACCGAAAATCGATTTATCCCTTCTGCAGCTGAGAAGAGCACTCCGGATCTCGCGGAAAAAAACGAGACTAAAACACAATCACAATCATAAACGGCAACGATCCAACAAAGACGCGAGCGACTCAGAAAATCAAATCAATCGTGCAACCGTGCATTCGATTATCCTTTTTTCTTTTCGAGCGTTGATTCGCGAGCTCGTGCGCGCGAGGATAGAGACTCGAATCGTGTTCATTTTGGTACAAAAAAAGTCCCCTCTCTGTACAAAATTTACTGCGCAAAAAGTGCTACATTCGTTCATCAGCCAAAAAGAGAACTTACCACGATCGACTTCATCACGTTTCTTCTCGTGCACTCTTCGCTCGATGAAGAGGATTGAGCGAAAGCGCTCGTTTTCGCAACGCGCTTAACCGATCGCTCGCTCTTCTTTAACTGTTCAGTTTTAGCTAAGAAGATGTTTGATTGAACGATAGACGAACTCATTTCTGTTTTGTTTTTGTTCTTTTCTTTGAGCGTGCGAAGTGTGAAGATATTGTTTTCTCTCGAAAATCGTATCTCTTTATTTAAGGTGTCAAAAGTCAAAACAGACAAAAAATAAAGGTCCGATCTCCTATGCGCGCTTTACTAAAGCGCTCCGTGTGAAGAGATATGGTCCACCACATTGGCCGTTCCGTTGACTTTACGCTCGCACGTATTAGTATAGCTCGTTATAGCCCTGCGAAGGTATCGCATAGCTCTCGCGCAGTGACTCAGGACGACCTATTTAGGGTGTGAAAAGAGGATTTTTTTCTTCCTGTTTTGATTATCAACAGAAAAAGAATGTCGTCCAAAGCGGCCTTTGAACAAACGCGAAGAACGATAGCTCGCGCGCGACTGCAACAAAGACGCGCGTGGTTATCTCACCAAGAACGCGCGTTCTTCTCAGCCGCGAGAGATGCCGTGTTTGGAACAAATAATAAGAACGAGAGGAAGAAGAACGAGAACGGGAACGCAAACGATGAAGATGATTTGAAACTATTATCGCGAACGTTCTCGTCCAGGAAAATAGTGAGAGAGGTTCGACCACACGAACTGTTCGATATCGTGGCCGACGTCGATAAGTACAGCGAGTTTCTCCCGTTTTGTAGAAAGTCCAGGGTGACGAAAAGGACTTGCGCGAACGCGTTCGAGGCCGAGCTCGAAATCGGTTTTAAAATCTTCAACGAGAGATATTTATCGAAGGTTTCGTTAGAGAGACCGAGAAAAGTCGTCGCGGAGGACGCCTCGAACGCGTTGTTTGAGAAGATGAAGACGGTTTGGAGGTTTCGAGAACTCGATGAAACCGATGACGATGATAGTAGGAATAGAAACAATAGTAATAGTAATAATAGTAGTAATAGTGCAAACGACAACGACGACGACGACGAGAAGAAGGAGAAGAAGAAAACAACAAACGTCTCGACCGTAGTCGATTTTGAGATTCAGTTCAAAGTGAGAAGTTCTGCGCACGCGGCAGCTTTGAGCATATTTTTCGAAGATGTTGCTAATACGCAGATTCAGGCGTTTGAAAAGCGATGTAGAACTTTAATGATCAAGAATAGTTCTTAGTCTTGTATATATTTATAATTAGTAGCTATTATATCGCCGCGCGCGTCGATGACGATTTTGTATTTTCAACACCTTTTTCTCCCCCTTGAACGAACTTGAGCGAGAATCCACCAGTGTTTTCATCTTTCTCAGCCTTGAAATTATCGCAACTTAACCCAAAGTTCCCTAAAACCATATCTCCGAGCGATCTCAACTGCTTAAACATCTCCTTCTTCGCCTCTTCTCTTTTCTGTTCAACTTTTGGTTTCAACTGCTCGACTTTCTCGCGATATGCAGACTTATTAAACTTATTTTTACTATTCACGTTTTCTTCTTCCTCAATCTCTACAACTTTCTCGTAATTCTCTAATGCTTGTTCTATATCATCCAGTTTCTCGTACGCCGCAGCGCGTCTTAAATACGCCTTTGCGTAGAACTCGTTTAGAACAATCGCGTTCGCGCATTCGCTCACGCACGCTTCATATTCACAAAGTTTTAAATGACATGCCGCCTTATTCGCATACAAAGTCGCTAAAAGTATCTCTCGTTCGCTCAACGTCTTCTTCTTCTTCTTCGTTTCTTCTTTTTTTTCCTCTTTTTCATCAGTTTTATCGCCCTCGTTCTCGTTCTTCTCGTTATCGACATCATCAACGACATCAATCGATTCTTGTTCTCGTTCTCGTCCATCGTTGATTCGTTCTCCTTCTCCTTCGCTCTTTAAAAACCTAATCGCGCTCGCATAAGACTCATTCGCCTTAAGCCACTCCCCTCTCCCAAACCTCGCGTTCCCTTCGTTCTTAATCTCTTTCGCCATTGCAATCATCGCAAAATCATCATCATCATCACCAACAGCTTCAGCAGTCGTCGTCGTCGTTATTCCAATCCGTCCCCTTCCTCCTTCCTCTTCTTCTTCCTCTTCTTCCTCTTCTTCTTCGCTCGAACGCTCTAAAATCTCAACCATCTCAACCATCTCTCTCTCTCTCGCTCTTTTATCAACGCTCTTCTCTGTATCGAGTCTCTCTTCTGCTCCTCTGATGCTCTTCCGCTTGTTTAATGTTTTTTTGCTCTGATGCCTTTCTCTCTCGTGAATATCTAACAAAAAACCTCCAACACCCTAAATCCTACAATATGCCCTGTTTTAAAGACCTCTTCCTTCAAAGTTTGCTCTCTTTGCGAGCGAGAAGCGCGAGAGAGAGACGCGAGAGAGACCGCTCTTCTCCTTCATCGAGTCGCAAATCGCTCTGTGCTCTTCTGCTCGTCTGTGCTCGTCGACGCTCTTTTGTTCTAATGTAACACCCTAAATCCTACAATAGGCCCTGTTTTTCCCTCTGCCCAAACTTCCCCTCTTCCTCATAAAAGTAATTAGTAGTGAGAGCAGAGTTTGAGTAGAGAAATGATTTATTAGGGAAAGAGAGAAAGTGCAAGCCAGCTACGAGATGACGACGACGATGCAGAAAACTGAACACTCCGCGAAGAACGATTTAGCGTCTTCGAAGTTAACAGAACTCAAGGTACGAACACTCTCTCTTTTCTATCGCGCACTAGCGCCCTCGCGAATCGAAAAAAGTGTCTCGTAAATCCATTCGATTCGATTCAAAGAAGCTTCGTTTTTGCTGCGTTTTCGAAACACGTTTTTAGGATATCGATTTCCTTTCGTGTCGTCGTCGCGTCTCGTTCTGGTTCTTTTGTTTTTTTTTAATCTTGACCGATTCGTGATGAACTTCTTCCTCTTCCTCTTCTTCTTCTTCGTGAACTTCTTTCGGCCTTGAAATCAGCTGCGCGTGATTCCGAAAATCTTGAAAGCGAGAGATTGCATAAGGACGCATAACGATATCGAACAGCAGTCGTTGAGGAAGAACAAAAATGGTCGAGCAGGATTCGGATCTGGATCTGGGCCGTATCAGCAAATGCAAGCGCAGCAGCAGCGAGAGAGCGTTGATTTTAAGGTGAGTAGGAGCTTATGCGCGACGACGGCGGCGGCGTTAGACGCGTGCGCGAACGAACTCGAGAAATGTGCAAACGCCGCCGCCGTCGTCGGAGCGAGTCGAGTTTTGAGTACTAGTGGTAGAATTGATGACGTTATGGAGCTGAGGTGCGTGTTTTTGGGGAGGAGTGGGGTCGGGAAGTCGCACGTCGTGAACGCGTTTTTGAGACGCGCGTGCGTGCCAAGTCGCAGTAAACGTAATGGTTGTGAGAAACGTTCGCTATTAGTGAACAAGAACGACAACTTGATGGAACAGAAAGAGGAGGAGGAGGAGGAGGAGGAGAAGAAGAGTTATGGAGAAGATGAAGACGCGAGTATGGAAGGAGACGATGACGACGATGGTCTTCTAGAAATTCTCGGAAAACAACAAGATATCATGGGTTTAATGGGAATGGACGAAGACGACGACTATGACAAAAATAATTCTGATTCAGAAGAACCGGCAAGTTTTATGGTCGACGATAAAGATGAAATGACTGAGTATTTGCGTCACGAGAGGTTTAAAATTGAAAAGATTGAATACGGAGCGAATAAAAACGTAGAAACGTTGGAAGAATCAGTGAGTAAGGCAAGATCACAGGCACAAGAGCGTTTCACGCAGCACCACTCGGAAGAAAATCGATGTACACAAGATATAGAAGAGGAGATTAGACAAAAGATTTTGGCAGAAACTCGAGAATATGCAGAAAAAATTCCTGTATGCGAGGACGAAAAAGAAATTAAAAAGAAGATGGAACCGAAAGCGGTTTCGGATTCGCACGAGAAGAATGATTTCTTGCTTTGCGAGGGCGACGTTGGTGATACAACCTCGGTTTCTTGTGCGGCGACTTTAGGTAACAGTTTCAAGTTGGAGATTCGGTATCATTCGAGTAAGTTTGTACAGGAAAGAGTCGAAGGTTTGCGAAACATTTTAAGACTCAAAGAGAAGAAAGAAACGACAAAGAGTAAAGAGGTTTGGTTCTTTGACCATCGAGAACGAAGAAATGATAATAGTGAAGAAGAATCCGATTATTGTGATGAATACTATGACGCTTGTATTGACGAAAGAAATGGTACGTTAAAAGCCGAAGCCGCTTCGGCGTGCGCAATGACAGGACACGAACCTTACGCATCGAATCTTAATAACATCGAAATAGAGGATGTGACAATCCCCAAGATTTTGATCGATCGACTTAACGCAACCATTACTTTTGCACCACCAAAAACGCACGAACATTTGAAAGAAACGCTTGCATATTTTGAGGCGAGCGTAAAAATGTTTCGATCTACTTTACGCGAAGAAACTACGCACGGATGCTGGGGATGCGTTCGCGATGTTACGATTACTTTACCGTGCATCAATCCTATCTATCGCGGTATAACTTTTGTCGATGCTCCTGGAGCTGGTGAATCAGATCCTGCGAGAATGGATCAACTAAGAAAAGAATTATCAAACGCAGATGCCGTATTCATCGTCGCAGATGCTCGAAGAATACCAGACGACGTTAGAAAAGCTTTGAAAAAAAGTGAGTTTTTGAGAAAGGTCACCGAAGAACCGGATCGATTTAAGATAATATCAGTGATGCAGGCAGATAGATGTTTCGACGGTTTAAATAGCGTGTGTTGGAAAGCAGCTGCGAAAATAGAATATTTGAAATCTATTGCAGAAAACAATGATGATGATTTGCGTGTTGAAAGCGATGATTACATGGATTGCGAAAGCCAAGAGTGCAACGACGAACATAAAAAAGACAAACGAGTCGATATTGAGAAATCTTCAAAAAGTTCCGCCAGCGTTGCACGTATTTTTAAACAAGCATTGAAACATTCTTTGCCTTCTATCGATGGTGCGCAAGTACAAAACGGCGACGATGAAGCGGAAGAGAAGCTTCGTTTGCGTACGGCGCCTCCCACCGGTTTCGCCGCCTTGGCTGCTATTTCAGAAGTGCATAAAGCTAATGCTAAAATTGTAGCGAAAGAACGTTTTAATGAGCTTTTGAACGAAATTCAGGAAACGAGAGGGTCGCCACCAGAGCTTACTGAATACGCAAAAGCATTGAAAGCAACTTTAGATCGGAGCAAACAACGACCAAGCGAGAATCAATCGAATGTGGACAAATTTATAGATGACGATTTACGTGACGCGTTCGAGAAAGGCGGACGATTTCGGCAGCCCGAGGCGAAAGCTGCTCTACACCAATCGTGGACTTTTGTTTCTCTGAGCATCTCATGGGCAAAAGTTTTGCGCGAATCCCTCTTGGACGACGACGACGACGACAATGACGAGGGAAATATCGTTCGACCTATCGAAGCCGCCATTGACGAAATCTGTGGATTTTCTCGAATAGATCGCGCCTTACTCGAGTTTTTACCCAAGAATGCGCTGAAACGCGCTACGCACGCGCTTGATTTAGCATCAAAAGTTCTCGAACAGTTTTGTTCTCAAGCTTCACCGATTGCAAATATTCACTGCTGCGCTGACAGTGAAGTGCGAGCTTTACAAGAGGCGATTTTAGAGTCCTTTGGAGAGAATGCACAAGATGTCGCCGCAAAATGTGGAGCAGAGGCTGCTCGAATAGCAAGTTCCGTTGCAGTTGCCTCTTGCGATAAAATCATACATGTTTACGAACGGAGCTTGTACGAAAACGAGGAAATGTTCAAGTTCGATCGCATTTTTGCCTTTATTTCCGAAAAAAATCGAACCGCGCAGCTGCGGAAAACACAAAAAGGCGAGCTCCTTTCGAACGATTTGAAAACATTTGCAAAAATTTGCAGAAATGCTACTCGTGAATTTCTGTGTGAAGACAAAAGATTAACGAGCTGGACGCAAAAAGCTGCGAAAGACGCCGTTGAAATATGGTTGCAAAACTGGAATAGTAAACCTTCAGGCACGGAAGAGTCGTTCAGGGAGAAATCGGCATCTGCAGCGCTTCAGAAACTTTTCAACATTTCTCGTTCGGCTGACTATGAAAACAATGGTGAATTTGTCGACCATGGGGCGCTTTGGGTGCAACAAGAACGCATGCTGAACATGAGCGCAGACGAGATTAGAGAAGAGCAAGAAAGACAAAAGGAAGCGTCGATGAATACGCCTTTGGAAACAATCGTGCGTTCAAAAGTTCGCGAATCTATTTCAAAGACAACAACAACAACAACAACAAACGCAAACGCAAATGCCTTGGACGCACAGATGTTCTTTAAACTTCCAAAAAATTTCTTTCCTCTGGATGTGCCAAACGGATCTGTGCAAAAAGATCTCGAGAAGCGACTCCGTCAAGCTTATTTGACTAATGTCGATCTCCTCCTCGATGCATACGAGGAAACTTCCAAAACTTACATCAAAGAGATGTTTTCTTTTCTCGTCGGTGAAAGTGATTATGAGGTCTATATTCGCGATGCTATTGCTGGAATGTATTCAAATTTAATGACGTCGTTTGTGTATAATTTAGATTTTAGGGTACGAGTGCACGCCGAGCGCTTCTTTATGGAAACATTTTTATTGCCAGTGAGACAACACGTAGAGTCAAAAGTTTCGGTGTTGCTGAAACCACTGACGGTAAAAATGGTTACATCAGCCTTTCGGAATCTTTGTGTGAAGAAAGCGTGGATAAATCGCTCGCAAAAAGATGCGAATTTAGCGCAAAAGGCAAAACAGGCGTGCGTTGAATTCAGCAAAGCCGCTTCTCTGTCACTCAAAGACTCTATTGAACGTACCTCAAATGAGAAAAAACTACGAAAGATTGAACGTGACCTCGTGTGCTTAAAGCTCCCGCCATTTTTTGATGACTCGCGAGCGTTTGTAAGTATCGCAGATTGTTGTATTGCAAAGGATGGAAAAATGCTCGATGTTATTGACTATGGACTCGAAACAAAAGTTGCAATTGATGAGCTCTCGAAATTGGAGGAAACCCTTAATAATCAAAATCAATCGAGTGATGACATAATTCCCGCAGGTGATAATGATGAAGAACTCGGTTCTATTGAAAAAGAACATTTTGAAAATCACCAACAAGAACAACAACAACGTTCGGGTTCAACTAACGAAACTATTCCTCAACAAGCGGGTGGCGCAGAGCAGAATACTGACGCTACACCGATCAGAATCAACCCAACAACATTAACAATTAGTTTAGAGGACACTCATACGACGACGACGACTAGCAATGAGATTCAGCAGTGTAATTCAGACGATGACGAGAATAGGCGTAAATCTTTACGCATAAACATGGCCGATTCGCATAGGTTAACGCGCAGAGAAATCAAAGAAACGTTTATAGATTCAAAAATAGCAGATAATTTACTTAGGTATACAAGAAATAATAGCGTTTACATAGATAGAGGATAGACGCGATAGATACTAGAAGTTATGTAAAAACTATTTTATATATATAGGTATAGTTAAATTGATACAAGGTGATACAAATAAATCGACTACAGTAGCGCGCGCGCGCGCGCGCTCGGGGAGACTAATGAACGAAACAACAACAACAAAATCATCATCGACTCACATACGCCTGTCTCCCGGCCCACTGCAAACTAGCATCTCTCACTCCCTCTAACTCATTCTGCGCTCTCGTCGTCACCATCGCCGCTTGCGAAACCTCTATCCTCTTCTCCTCTAACATCCGAAACTCTGCCTCGCCGATTCGTCCAATCTCCTCCGCCTCTTTCGCCAATAGAACTAACTCCCTCCTCTTCGCGTCGACCCTGGCAGCTCTCGCGGCGTCTTCCGGGATAACCTGTTCGCCAATTATCTCCCTCGCAATTACCTCTACCGATTTCATTTGGTCGATCCCGCGCTGCTTACACGCGTCATCGATCGCGTTCAACCTCGATTCGATTCGTTCCTCTTCAACGATTTGCTCGAACTCGTCCTTCGATTTCTCTGAAACCTCTCTCAATAGCTGCGCGTATAAATCGTACAAAGGTACGTGGTAGTCCATTGGGAGACCTGGAAACAACTGCGCGAATTCCTTTTGAACGCCGCGTGCGTGCGTGCGTGTGCGTGTACGTGAGAGAAAGAGAAGCTTCGTTAGTAAACATAAACACGCATAAAACGAAAGAAAATTTGAACATCGATTTTCATTCGAACGAAACAACGACGACGACGACGACGGGATCGAAGAAGAAGTTCAAAAATCCAGGAAAGACCATTGGAGAAAGTTGTTCTAACGTGAAATAAAACGTACATCGATCGCACAAGGTTCGAAACAGTTCTTTAACGAGCTCGCGAACATCTTCCTGAGCTCTCGCAGTCTCGTTTGTTCCATTTTTTCGACCGATTCTTCTTCTTCTTCTTCGATATCCATTCTCGCCGTTTCTTTCTTCGTTCGTTTTAAAAAGTGACGAAAATCGCGTGTTTTTGAAATGTGGTCCAAGCAATATTTAGGGT
>Ga0302126_10000640_pt1 | contig 22051 bp, 16 predicted proteins | sample CB4_20m_MG_FD_203108 | JGI IMG/M metagenome (GOLD analysis project Ga0302126, IMG submission 203108) | Marine microbial communities from Western Arctic Ocean, Canada - CB4_20m | ecosystem: Environmental > Aquatic > Marine > Oceanic | place: Canada: Western Arctic Ocean | collected 2017-09-24 | reverse complement strand
CGTGCACGACGCGTAATGGAGCCGTCGCTGCCGATGACAAACGACGCCAAGGTGGTGGTCTGCTCGATTTCGCGTGTGATGGTGCTTGTGATGCTCGACGAGGCGTGCTCCCTCGCACCATATTCGAACGCCGTCGCGTTTCGTCGTCGCAACGCATTGCTAGTCTCGCGCGTGTGTGCGCGTGAGCGATCGTGCATCTCACGTTGAAAGAGGCGCGATTCTTCGGCAAATTCGTGCATATCACGCGAGTCGCGTGCCACGTACGACACATCAATCCCCTCGTCTGTTGTGAACAATGGTAACGGATCATGCGCTTCCTCGACGGGTTCCTCCTCTTCGTCCATCCGTCGTCCGAAGGCACGTTCTGCTCCGCGTTGCAACTCTTCACGCAGTTCTTGTTCACGTGCGTGTTGGGCCGCTTCTCGGGCGGTGGTCTCGCGTGCATGTGGTGAAGACGCGACACCCATCGATGCAAATCTGGCAAAGACCTCGATCGAGGTCTTGCCCATGGTGTCGAATACCGATTGGACCTTGGTCACATCGACTTCGTGATATTCGGCGACGCGATGCGCCACGTGGCGAAGAGCACACTCGGCCTCATTGAAGTGTGTTGCATCGTGGGGTACACCCGATCGCACTCGATGTGTAAGGACGTGCGTGCATCCCTCGATTGGGTGACTGTGGTCATTGAGGAGGTCGATGGCGACATGTTCATGTGGTCGAAGCGCCAATGCACGCCCTTTGTCGTCCAATCGCCTGGATGATCGCGGTGGTTGCTTGATCGTTTTGGGCGCATTTTCTAGGTCGTAGCGTAGCCGACGCCCTGCTGCCGCGAGACCAGTTCGTTGCATATCATCGAAGCAATGCCGACGGTGACAGTCTTTTGTCGCGTTTCCTAGCACACGTCGTCCCTGCTCAGTTCGTGCAACTACGCAGCATACGGTATCAAGATGATCGCCGATGCGGCGTGTGAGTTCCTCTTGTGAGGGAGGATCTGCGCTCCACGTGTCGTCATCGCGCTTGTACTCAAACGAGGGGTACGTTGGTGGACGTCGGAGTGGTGTCGTGACGATCCGGTGTCGCCGCATGGTTTGCGCGATTGCTTCGAAGAAACGGTCGCAATCGGGGCCGTCGTATCCGGTCATCGGGCATGGGGTGCAGCCTGCGTGTGCATTTGGGATATGCGCGTAGAGTACCATAACGGGTGGCAAGAGCGTATGCATATGAAATCCAATATCAAATGCCTCATCGGTCTCGCGCCTACGCACGTCTTCACTGAGGGCCATGCACAATTCTTTGCTGCGTTTTCGAAGCTCGACGGTAAGATGATCCAATCGAGTGGTATGCGAGGGAGTGAGGGGAGGTTCGTGGGTCGGTTTTTGTTCGTCCAGTCGCCGTTGGTGATTGAAAAGGCGCGCAAATTCGGAAACGGAGAACCACTCTCGTTGGTTAGAGGTGGTGTCAGCCTCGAGGTCACGCATGCCATTCATGTCAACGTGTTGAATGGCATCACAGAGGCACTGTGCCTGGCCATTGATGGTTCGGAAGTAGTTTGCACCATCACGTGTCCATTGGTAAAAGGCGTTGATTTCCTTTGCACATGCGGTTGCACACGAGTACTCGTGTGCGTCGCTTGACCCCCCTTGGTCCCAACAACGTTCCCAAAATGTGGCGTCACGGCATGTGGGTGCCATGATCGTAGCCGGATGCACCGGCGTCGTCTCGGGAGGCGAGGTAGGCGTGTGCATGGCTACGATTCGAAACGGATATGACTTGTCAAGCGTGTCATCGAGGCGAATGAGCGTACATTGTGCCGTAGATCGCAGCTGGTACGCGTCGCTCGAAGTAAGGGGTAGCACGACAAAACGACATGGAGTCGGAAAGGCTCGCTGGCGTGCACACATTTGCCTAGCATCTTCGAATGTGTCTGTTCGATATAGGGCATCGTAAGAATCCGACGTATTGCAAGCCATCGGGTACAAGAATCCGCCATCTGGCTTGGTCCGAATGACGAATTGTTCGATGGTGGGTGGGGGCGGGGGCTTCGGAGAAGGCATCTGTAAGAAAGCCGTGGGTTGTTGCGACTGTTCAAACGCTGTTGCGTAAACCTTTGTTCGTAAAGCCTCGGCAAACGGTGGGTTTGGTGGTGGTGGACTTGGTCGAGGAGTTGGTGGCGACGCAATGGGTGTCGGCAAAGGTGGTAAGAGAGGTGGATGAGGGGGTTGAGGGGGGAGGTGGGGCCGAGGGTCAGGGGGCGGTGGTAGGGGTGATGACGGGGGTGCATAATCCTCCTCGTGCGATTGACGCTTGCCACCCATGGCGAGTGCACGAATCGATGCAATCCGCGTTGTGTTTTTAGGCGATATGAATAATCCATTCTCAATGACGTAAACATGCAAGTCAAAGATTGAATCGGTTTGAAGTAGAGCGCCAGTCGTGTGCAAATATTGATTGAGCGTCGCGCCATTCTGGTGGATACGTACTCCGGTGAGCGCATGGACTCGTCCATTGTATGTTCGAGCATTCGACGTTTCAGCCATTGAGCTTGGAATGCACAGGTTGCCACAGCCGCATCGATCGATTGGATTAACGTCCGTGTCGTAATTTGGCGAGGCGAGCGCAAACCCACCCGACCAAGGGTAGGACGCGTTGCTCCCATCACACATTTTGATACGGTTGTGACAGTAACTTAAGCAATGGCATTGCGTGTTGACGCTGCTGTTCAGCAGCGTTTGTATTCCAGTAAAGTCGATTTGTGTTCGTTGCACGAGGTCTACCACATATTCTTCGACGCTCATGGTCGATGGTATGACCGGAGCGAGCGGCATGTACGCAATGCCATCTGCGCTGTTAGGATTCGATTTGACGGTCGTATACGTTGCATCACACGAGCCGATCGTATCAAAGGTGGGGCTCGTACGACCATTTGGTCGTCGAGATGTTGTCGACGAAAAGATTTCATCCGGTTGATCAACGTGTAGATGCAGTTGACGTACGTATCGTATGTGCGGGTCATACAACGGCGTAGGAAGATCTCCGATAGGTTGGTTAGGTGGTAAAACGGGGGGTGGCAACGGTGGAGGTGGCGGTGGAGGCAGCGAAGGGGGTGACGGTGGATAGGGTGGTGATGGTGGTGGTGGTGAAGGAAGTGGGAGTAGCGGCGGTGGTGGTGAAGGTTTCGCTCTCGGTGGGAGGGGTGGAGGTAGTGGCGGTGGGGGTGATGGTGGCGGGGGATACTTGTTGTACAATACAGGGGCGATGGGCACCATTGGAGGTGGACTCGACACGCTTGAAGGTGGAAGTTGTGGAGGTTCGAGGTGGATTTCACACATTCGTTGCAGATGTGCAGCATTAAAGAAAGAGGTGTCTTTGCAATGGCCAGAGAACAAGTCGATGCATGAGTAGGACTGTGGTCGGTCAACGTTGTTATGGTAGCTCATACACGTTTGTGCGCACCGCCCAGTGCAAAACAGGCGGAATATCTCCTTTTGCTGATTCCTCGAGGACTTCATAAGTGATTCGAGCGTGGTTCGGGCTTTTTCGCACGTGTTGCGCAGTGAGTTTTTCAGATCCATGTGCGATTGTAACTCGCGGCTGACGACCGCACGTTCCAAGTTGAGGTAACAGTATCGCGGTGTTGCCGATTTTCGATCCAGACCATCTCGTGGGGATTGGTAAGGCGCTCCATCGGATTTGTAAAAATAGCAGTAGTTGTCTTGTGTGATGTATTCGAACGCGTCACACCAATGGTTGTGCGTGCAGTACGTCTTGCATTCGTCAAGAGACACCGGATTGGTTGGTCGCACCCGTAGGAAGTTGGTCTCTCCGACCCCAAGAAAGGTTCCAAGACCTCCTCCGGCGCGCTCACGCTGATCGATGGTACCGCCAGAGTCGTCGAGCCCAGGCAGATACTTTGAGGGTCTGTCGTCGGTGGTGAGCTGGCGTTCGATCTTTTCTGGGTCCCAGTAGAAGCAATTGTGTTCAGGTTTGAGGTTTGGATACGCAAAGATGTACGTGTTTGCAGTGTCGGTGCAGACATCGTTTTGCATTGGACCGAAGATGGCACGGTAAAGGGCTTTGTCACTTGGAATGAAACCGGCATTGGCCTCAAATTCGAGTTCCCCTGAGGTGGTCTTGCCGACGCTTCGGAAGAGATACTCTAATTCGCATGCCCCATCTGCAAACGTCTGAATCCAAGTGCTGCAACGTCGCAAGCCCGTATCCGCGGCGACGTCCGAACATAGTGCAGGGCAAATCGGTTCGACAATGTCGACAAGCGATTGGCTACCGAGTTCGGCGCGTGGGACAAATAGCTCGTCTACAAGCTGCTTGCACATCGCGTTCAGCGTATGCTCGGATTGCATCACTTGCGTTCGCAAGCGGCTGCTCACGTCAAACGGTGATGTGCAGTACGCACGCATCACCTGCTCGCCAATGTAGAACTTGGCGATCAGTTGTGCATTGGATGGGTGGTTTGGTGGAGGTGGCGATGGTGGTGGATTGTACTGGATACCAACAGACGGGGGATTTGATGGAGGTGGTCGCGGCATGTACTTGGCATGTTTTGCCATAAAGACTGTCTGGTCGACAAATTGGCACTCTTGTGCAAGAAATACCGAGCACATGGTGTTCGCCTCGTCCAATGGATGGTTATCATTATAATCGCGCACCAACTCCAAGCAGGTCGCATGACACACCGGCAAATCGGCGAGAAAGTGCTTGGTTTGTTTTGCGTCGAGTTGTCGTCGCGCTCTTAAGTACTGGTTCTCGTACCACGGAGCACGCGGTGGCGGAGGTTGAGGTGGACGTTGAGGGCTGGGGGGGGATGGCATTGGAGGACTCGCCGGAGGAGGGTAAACGGGTGGAAAACATGGAGACAATGGCGACCGTGGTGGATTTGGCGCGACTGGCAATGATCGAGGTGACGGTGGTGATGGCGATGATGGCGGTGGATTTGGTAACGGTGGTGGTGATGGAGATGGGGGTATAGGTGCGACCCCTGGTGGATATGGTGGTGAATGTGGTGGTGATGGTAAGTCACAGCCCCCAAAGAGCTTCAGACTACCCAGTCGAACAAGCCGCCCCCTGCCTGGAAGTCGCACCACGATGTGTGTCACATTATCCGCGACGCACATGTGGTCAAGTGGCCGAAGCTCCTCCGTGTATTGACGTGATTCACATGTGAGAATTCGTGTGTTACCGGCGTCGTAATACTCGAGGGTGTACGATTTTATCAGCGGTCCAATTGAACCCAATGCGTCGTACGGCGATTCGATGGCATCCCACACTGAAAGCCATAGCAGACGCCGCGCGACACGCGCGTGGACCATATCGTATGCTTCCGATCCACGTGATGCATTAGGTGAAGTGAACGGGTAGATGCGCACCCCTCGAACAAAGGTAGGCGCGTGCAGCGTCAATACGAGGCATACTTGCGTCGAGTCGCAGAGAGGGGTCGCGCGTTGTTGGTCGTCGCCGGTGGTTCCGCCAATGAATCGATGGGATGACGTCACATTTGCCGGAATGTGACCCACCGCACAGAGAAACCCTGGACGCCACACGACGCACGGCGAGTGCAGCGAATCGACCGACGGTTGCACTACCATTGTCGCCATACGCTTGTGAAGGAGCGGTGGCAACGGTGAGGGTGGTGGTGGTGGTATGGGGTGTGGTGGTGGTGGTGGTCGTGGCGGTGGCAATGGGATATGGGGTGGTGGCGGTGGCGGTGGCGGTGGCGGCGAAACAGTTTGTCGAGGTGCTTGCCATTGCAGTTGCCAGTATGGAGGCGGTCTTGGAGGATATGAAGGAGGTAGTGGTAAAGGACTTGGCGGTGGAGGTGATGGAATAATTGGCGCATATGGCGGGCGTAAGGGTCGTGGCGGTGCCACCGGTGGTGGTCTCGGCGGAGTGGGTGGATTTGGCTTGATTGTATCAAGATTTGCGAGCGCCTCGAACGCCGGTGATGGGGGAGATGGTGGGACGGGCGGACCGTTTCCAAATGCGACGAATCGCGTATTGCAAGATTGAAGAGGGCACTCCTCCAGCGGAAGATACTTCATCGGCCAGAGGATGGCGCGACATTCATCGCGGCGCAGTTGATTTTGACGATTGCCTGTGGAAACAACGTACATTGCACCGTATGCCCAGGAGGCGTACTTCTTCTTCACTTGGCACATGCACGCGTCGCGTAACATATCGTCTGTTAAATTCTGTGCAACAGTTTCCTTGAAGAATTCCACCCTTGGTCCATTGTACGCGAATGAAAACCGCGTACCCTCGGTTCGAAACACCTTGTCGTCGTAATCGTTTATGGGTGTGAAAGGGACGGTGAATGGAACGTTGTAGCTCGATGCTTGGCAAAGAACGGAGTCCTCGGAGTTCCCCACATCGTATGTATACGATCCCGGGTCCGCGTCGTAGGAGTATGTTGTCGAAGAGGTGGGATAGGTGTACTGATGAGGAATGCTATAGGGCGGTGGGCGAGGAGAAGGGGGTGGTGGCGGTGGTGAGGGAGGAGGTGAGGGTGGTCTCGGTGGTGCCGGTGGTGCCGAGGGTACAACGTACTGGTGGAAAGAAGGGGAAATTGGGGCGTGTAAGATGCGAGGTGGAGGGATTGGAGGTGGAGGGGTTGGGGGTGATGAGGGTAGCAAGGGTGGTGAGGGTGGTGGAGAGGGTGGCGGTGGTGAGGGTGGTGGGGGTGATGCCGGTGGTGTGGGTGGTGCAGGTGGTGGAGCTATGAAGAGTACGGTCGCGTAGTACGCTTCCAATGGACATCCGTCGGAGCGAATCGGAGGAAACGGTGGTGGGTTTGGTGGGGGTGGGGGTGGACTTGGTGGTGGGGGTGGGGATGGATAAGGCGCTGGAGGTGGTCGTAATGGAGACGGCGGCTGTGTCGTAATGGAATCACTCGTAATTGCATTTGGGTTTGGTGGAAATGGTGGGTAATGTGGTCTCGGTGAGGGTGGTGATGGGTTTGGGGGTGGACTTGGTTCGTGCGGAGACGGGCCTGGTGCTGGGGGTGGTGATGGTTGTGGGGGTGGTGATGGTGACCCAAATCCACAAACGTCGTATCGAGGTGCATCCGACCGCCACAGATAGCACGACTCTGTCCGCTCAATGTACGGTATTTTGGGTTGGTTGAGAGCTGAGATGCGTGAGTACGTGAAGCCACCGCAACTGTTGGACACAAAGGCCGATGCTTGCGAAAGTACCGTCGATGCATCCGAATAGCCTTGTTCACACAGCGCCGCACATGATTGCACGATCCCCGATGCTGGAAGTGTAACGTGGATATAGTATTCATGTGCCACACCCTTTCCAGTGGCAAAAGGGACCTGGTTTGTACAACACGCGGCGGGGTGTGTGTATTGCAACCCCGGAAAGCCATACGGACTGAACGGTGGAGGGGGCGACACCGGTGCGAAGGCGCTTGTTGGAATCGGTGGAGGTGTCACATATGGTGGAAATTCGGGTTGTGGTGGTGGAGGAAGTGGCGATGGGGGTCTCGTGTGGCGTCGCAACGTAGGCGAGAATGGAGGTGAGGGTGGTGGGAAAAGTTTGGAAGCGTCATCATTGACCGTCTCTCGAGCGGTATCGTCAATGAAGACCGTCGACTCCACCGGATTGCTATGCAAGGACTGAAACGTCGTAATTGTACATTTGGATGAGATCAGATCGCGGTAGGGTGCGGGAGGGGGCAAAGGTGGTGCCACGAACGAATGGTCGCTTGTTGTTGGAGGACCATCGACAATCGCGTATTGCATGTCGTAATACGAAGATCCCAACTCGTTACAAAGCACTTCTTTGGACGCCTGATAGATCGCGTCGCAGAAGCGCTTGTTCACATCTAGTGCGATTGTCTGCACGTCGGTGCGCGTGAGATGGATGGGAGGTGGTGGTGAAGGTGGTTTGAGAGGGGGTGGTGGTGCAAAAGGAGAAGGTGGAGGTGGCGACGGTGGTGGGCGAGGAGGAGGCGCTGATTCTCTCATGTTTGTCAGGCATACACCAAGCGACGTCTCTGTACTTGGATTCAACCGTTTCAAAAACTCGCGCCCCGTGAGGTATCCATCGGCTGACGACGAAACGGGGCAGCCATAATTCGTCTTCGAGTCGACGTAAAAGGCACGTAGATTTTCACGACGATACATCCCTACTCCCGAAATCGAGGGGGTAAATTTGGTAAGATCGGTCGATGTCGATGTGACATAATACCAACCATGGAGCGTATTCGAACGAAACTTGTCTGACACGTACGAATATCCAACACCATCACGCCAATCGACGTGCTGCCAAAACGAAACCACATGCGCGAACGCTCAGTCAGTATGGGATTGTGATCAGGGTTGAGAAATACTACAAGGTGCGTACCATGTTGTAAAACGGATTGCGCTTGTACTCATCGCTTCGCCAGGGTGGTGACGGTGGTTCGCGCAGCGAGTCGGTCCCCTCCGATTCCAACGTTTGAAGCTGCTCGTCCGTCAAATCGGTGCCTTGGTTGTCCACATTTGGGTTATAGTCGTTGATCAGATCCTTACGGTACTCGTTCGACCGATCGACACGTGGAAACACTGGTGCGAATCGAGGTGCTGCTCCAAACAACGCGTCGCAACTCGCCTCCGTGGCAGGACAGAGCACATGCGATCGATAGTCAGTGGGGATTCCATTGTTTGCCAAACGAAGCGGTCGCGTATCGCGTGGGAAGACATGACGCTGCAGCGTCATGTCTTCTCCAAATTTGTCACTATTCAGAGCGTTATCACGTGTTGCGCGAAGCTGTCTCAGCGAACCATATCCAAGAATTGGCGCCCACTCTGAACAATCGGGGATGGGCATCGAATCGGGATAAAAGTACTTGGCGTTGTCGCTCGGTTTGAAAGGAGGAAGGACCTCTTGCCAACGACAAGGTTCCTCACAAAACTGTGAGTGAATCAACAACGGATCGAAATCGATGGTTGGTGCATTCGTCGAACTGCGATAGAATGCCGCGGCCCAGTAAACCAACAAGTTTCTGCCATCGCAAAACAGTGCAACGATATGGGATTTGTGCGGAATGGGAATGGGGGGGTTTGAGTTCAAGATGGGGCACACCTGTCATACGGCGGATCGTATCCACCCTTGTAGCCACTGCCGACACCCTCTGGTGGAGGCGGAGGTGGACGAGAGTCTCCGGGCATCCATGGCGAGCCGGCACGTGCCAACTTGGGGTCATTTAACGCCTCGTGAAGCTTGCGGCAGCCATGGGCCCACGTCGACGAGAAGATGGATGCAAGCATTCGTGCGGCGAGGCTGTGTGGATCGATCCCTTCGATCGCCAACGTGATACGCGTCTTCTGCATGTTGTACAGCTTTCGTCCGCCGTACTTGGCGAGTTCTGTCATATTATTTTGGAAGAGAGCTTGCACGGGTGGGTACCATGTCTTGATCTCCTCACGAAACCATGAGTAAAACTCACCGTCAAACTCGGTAATCAGCGCATCGGCCACGGCATCCTGTGGAGGTGGAGGTGGAGGCGGTACCGTGTAATCGAATCGCACGTCGAGCAAGTACCACGTCGAATTTTGTAGCGTAAAACGAAAGTCATCCGATTGCTTCGCGTTGCACCCAAACAACCCCCCCTGTCCAGTCTCTTGGTTGCCAGCAATCATGTGGATTGCTGTGGCACACAGGCACCATGACAAAGATAGCATGCACAGTGTCACGCGGAGTGTAGTGAGGGAAGCAAAATCGGGCGCTGGCACTTACCGCATGCTTCGATGATCATTGACAATGTAATCTCCTCGTGGGCATAGCAGAGGGCCGTTGGCTCTCTGAAAAGGTTGATGTTGCTCATCAATCCATTGAGCGTATTACGCTCCCGAACGGGCGTATTCGATTTCACGTCAAACTCACCATTTTGTAATGTGGCAAATGTATTGTACAATTCATCCGAATGGCATATATGCCGTGTGCGTACATAGTAGCAGTCGTCGGCGCTTCCGTGTCTCGTGCCTGGCCCTTTCAATCCAGCCTCGCACTGGTCACGCACCTCCGCATCCAAGCGATGTAATGTCGCAACCCCAGGCAATGCGTGGCCACCGCTGAAGAGCTTGGAAAACATCCCACCAACCACCCCACCGTCCTCCGCAAAGGCACGACCAACCATGCTCTGGATTCGATCACCCAACAGGCCGAGCTGATCTCCATTGTAACACTTTTCGGCATCAGTGTACCGCTTGTCGTCTGGATGCAACCATCGCGGCTGCAACGTCAGCGCCGCCGTGCAAACGCAGGCCGCGACGCCATGCGAGAAACACGTGACCGCCATCTTGAGCGCCTCGTACGTACTGCGATCACCAGACAATCGGTCTGTCAGAACAATTCCCAAAAAGAGTTTGAGACCCTGCAACTTACTCGTGAAAAATCGCGGTGACGAGCGTCGAAATCGTTGAGAGTACGTTGACAGGACACTGCCATACAAGCGAATCGAACACGCGCTAAGGTTAGTTGAATGTCACAGATTATGTTTGAAGTGTGTTTGTAATGGATTCCGAGGACGATGAGCCAATTTCCACATGTAAAACACCACCATCAGCACCATCAGCACCAGCATTGAAACCGATAGGGCAATATGTTGGTATCATCTACAAGGCTGTCTTTTGCCCCCCAAGTCCACATCCGTTGGAGGGTTGTCCATACATTGGGCAAAGCGTGAAATTTGACATGAGCATCCATAAAGTCTTTAAAGAGAGATGTCAAAATCACGTCTCGAGAGCCAAGCGAGATCCAAGACGTCATGGGTTCCATGCATTGCTGCTCCAGTACGGCATAGATGCATTTCGGCAATGGGGTATAGTAGAGCACAAATGTGGCGATCGTGATCAAGTACAACAATGGGCCGATGAACGTGAAAAAGAGCACATTCGTATGAATGGTGGACCGCTGCGTAGTATATTAAGATGCATCCAAACGTTGAACCTTACACATGGTGGAAAATACCATTCTAAAAGACAATGGAAAGCCACTGACTTGCTATCTGCTATTGCTTGGGACGACTTCCTTCGTCATCTCATCCAATTCAAAGCTGATTATGGCCATTGCATGGTACCCGCTAGATTGCATGCCAATGACGGGTACTTTCTTGGATCAGTCGTCCAAAACATGAGAAATAGATCCATCATGATAAGAGGGTTTCCCGAGCGTCGCAAAACACTTGAAACGATGGGGTTTACCTTGAAACATCCCAGAACGCTTGGGTGGGAAAGGGTTTATGAGCAACTCGTCGATTTCAATTCAAAATTTGGTCACCTTGACGTACCACAGCATTGGATCAGCCCATCTGGTTGCAAATTGGGTAAAATTGTGAAAAATATACGAAGTCATAAAAGCTTTTTGAAAGATGGCAATGCAGCATGTCGATTTCAAATGCTCAGAGATATTGGATTCTTATGGTCATCAGAACATCGCGATGGAAAAAAGAGAAAAGCTCTTCAATTGAAACCACAAGAACCATCCACCAAAACTTGGAATCGTGCTCTGGATAGTGATGATGAAGGGGAGTAGGGTTCGAGTCCTAAAAATGCGCATACAGGGGTGTAGCAAAACTGCCCACACAACACAATACAGTCAGTAACCGGGTGGAGATGACAGAGCGGTTCGTAACACGTACTGTGCACGCGTCGGGAGTAAAGCCTTTGTCGCGTAGGTTTTGGCATATATCCATGCAATCCGCGGGATTCCAGCACGAGTGCTCGTTGGTGATGTGCCGCGGAAACTCGACCAGACCGAGCCAGTCGACTGAGATGGTCGTAAAGTCGCCACCCGATCGCGTGGCCGAAACGCCACAGACTGCGCAGACATCAGAGGGCGAGTGAGAGGCACACAAGACTGGAATGGGGCAAAACGCGACGTACAGTAGAACTCCACATACCAATTGTCCGCACATTGCGTCGCCGCTTGCGAGACGAGGGCCATCTCCTTGTTGCCGCATGAATATTGGAAATCGAGGCGGTAATCCATGCAGATGCCATCCATGGGCTCCTTTTCGTGCGTAAAGACGCCCGTGGAAGGATCGTAGGGCGCGTATGTGACAGCGCCGAGGGGGCCCGTGATATTGTTCCAATAAGGCTCGCCATTCGGATTCGATTCCATGTAATCGTAGAGTTGGTAGCGGCGTTGGCACACGTAGTACAGCTTGGTTTCGGAGTGCATACCACACAGCCGCTCGCAATCGGCATCGCGACGACACGGTACCATGTGCAGCTGATCGCGCTGGGCAATGGGGTGATATCCACCGAATTTGGGGATATTGACCGACGCGTTAGAGAGCGGTTCGATCGAACGACACGAGACCGCCTTACGTGCGACGAGTCCTCGCTCGTTGTGTGTACAGGTGCTGCGAATACGCGATGCGATCTCAATCGAGGTTACTTGGGGATTCATCGGGGTTACTCCAGATTTGAGTGCAGCCACTCAAATACCAACAAGCGTGCGAGTTTGAGTGGCGGGAAAACTCACTGGTAATGTTCTTCGAAGATTATGGCGGGAACACCGGCACCATCGCCGGCGTGGCACCCATTGTCTCCAAGGCATCGAACGTCGTCACGTCCGTACGGACTGATAAACTTGCCTTGGTCAGTATTACGCCCACAGTAGAGCTGTGAGAGCAAGTGGTTGGGCTCGAAGCACCGCGCGATGCCTCCAATGCGCGCGGCGATGGGGATTGTGCAGCGTTTGTTGCACTCGGGGCAATCGATGTGCTCGCACGAGTGGGTCTGATTCGAGAGTTCGTGCACGCAACCGGTGACATTGTCGGCGACGGGGCCACCGTGGAGAATGCGGTAAAGATTGGACGTCTCGCAGTAATGGTACACACGACGATGTTCCAACTCGACGAGACCGGCGCGCTCCGTACGCTCCGTCACTCGTGGACAATCGAGTCGTTCAAAGCCGTCAACCGTGCCCCATATGTCAAACGGATTCTTGGGCGCCATGCAAAAGGGAGATGCCATCTGTCGTCGTGTCGCGTCGTCGGTCGCGTCGTCGTTCCGATCGACATTCCAGTGCGCGCAATAATCGCCATAGTTCATGGTCTTGTTCTTGTGACCAAAGCATGTTCGATCGCCGAGAGCGGCATACGGATCGGTGGCATTTGCCCCATTTGCTTGCTCTCGCCGGATCATGCGTGAAAGCGCACACGTGTAAGCCGCCCGAAGCAACCCATCGGGTGAGTCGGCGTATCCCACGGAGTACTCGAGGTGGAACTCGAATCCATTTCGCATGAGTGAGAGGTGGTACGTACGCGCGAGGAGTTTGGCGAGCTCCATTTGGCCGTACCGCATTTGGACAAAGATCCATCGAGCGCGGAAGGTGGGTCCAACACGATCGTCCTCAGTGGTGACCATACGACCTCGATGCACCGTGTTGTACAGCACACGCGCCGTTTTGGGATTGACAAGAATGTTGCCATACACGTCTTCGTTCACATCGTGCTCTGTCGCACCCACGTAGACGGCAACAATCCATGCGGTGTCTTCAAGATGGTCAAAGACGACGCGATGTGGCTGCCACGTCCCCTCGTTGAAAACGATGTCTTCACCGACATATTGGGTTAAATTGAAGCGCAAGAGCCTTTGTTCAGTGTAGGGTGGTGCGGCAGGCGCAGGAGGTGGTGGTTCCGGTGGCATTGGTGGAGATGGGGGTGACGGCGGTGGGGATGGAGGCGACGGCGGTGGAGGCGGTGACGGTGGGGGAGGAGAGGGTGGGGGCTTTGGACGGTACGCTTCGGGAAAGGGGGGGAGAGGTGGAAAGGGGGCTCGACGTGACAACATGCATCGCGCCCGCGTGCGTAGTTCGGTCGCGTTTCCATCACCAGACTCCACTGTGAGCATCTGTTGCATGCGTCGATTCCACGCACCGTGGGCTGAATGGGCAGCCGGTGCTTCCACAGGTGCTTCTACAGGTGCCTCCACCGGTGTCTTTTCCATGACCACCTCGTCAACGCGACGCCGCACGTAGATGTCCTCTCCAGGATTCTGACAATACTTCGAATTGACGTTCGGATCGAAGCTGTCGCATGTCGCCGCACAGACACATGCCCCGTAGGCATCGGGTGAAGTCCTTGTTGGTGGATGTGCCGTCTTCTTCCAATCGTCAGAGAAGGCCTCCCGATTGTTTGTCCAATCGCCCGGTGAAACGAAGTAGGTGAACCAATCGGGTGCCTGTCCATCCTTCAACTTTGGTATCCAAGGATGCGGTCGCGCACCATCCAAAAGTGTCGTGTTGATTCCCATTGTGAGCTGTGCGAGTACGTGCATGATGAGAAGAGCACTCTTTTTGGGGTCCACATCATAGACCGCCGCAGAGACATTGAATTGGACTTTATCTTCGGGGATCTGCGCATTCAAATCGTAAGCACCCGCTGTTGAAAGACCAATCACACCACCCTTGTGACGCCTGACGAGTTTTCCAAATAGACGTAGAATGTTTTTGGTGTACACTGTCTTTGGAAACGCCTTGGAAGACAAGCCTCGAATCTCTATATTTGTCACTCGGCGAATGTCCACAATGTCATCGATGTCTTGCTTGAGCATTTTTGCTTCCCTTTTGATTATTGCAACGAGTGTGCGGGCGATCGGTCGAGCCACCATGAGCATTGCCCTAACCTCTCTCTGCAACTCCTGGTATGGTATCTTGAGTATTCTCACTAGCATATTCGACGCTGACAAGTACTTCTTGGTGACCGCATCGGCCGCCGATTCACCAGTATCCTTGGCAGCGCCTTTGGTAGCACTCCCTGTAGCATCCTTGGCAGCGCTTCTGCCAGCATCTGTGACGCCCGTCTGGGCAACACGTTCTGTGGTGTCGGTGGCGACCTTCTTCGCCCCAAACTCGGTCAATTCAATGCTACCATCGCGGGCCGCAGCACCGACTGCGACTCTGGTGCCTACCACCGCACCTTCAAGCGCGGCGTCGGCTGCCACTTCAAAACCCGTCGCCACGCCCTCCGTCGCCACATCGACGACGACATCCGCCAATCCGATTGCGAGCCAGACCCACCAAGGGATGTGTGGTTTTGCCGGACGACAGCCTTCGTACAGATCGGACGCACCGATGCGCGATGGTGACTGTTGTGCGCAGACAGTGTCGCACGAGTCCCCACAACGACCCCAGGGCGATTCGGGTGACAATGGCACGAGGCAACAGTCCGACGACGCCGCGTTTGCGCAATAGTTGACCCCACGCTTCACCTTGGGACCGCTCTGTGTCCAATTCAAGGCGTCGTGCAGATTGCGGGGGTTGGACGACCCATCGGCAAGACTCGCATGCTGATTGAACCAAGGGTCGCTCAAGTCGTTGAGCGACATGCGAGGGTATCCCAACTTTTGGTAGACGTTGACGTTGGTGGAGACCATCTTTGTCGGCGTGAACGCCTTAACGGCATCGATCTGACTCGGGTATCCTTGGCGCATGACCCAGCCAATCGATGGGTAAATGTTACCAAGATCTTCGACATATTTACCATCGGTGTACCACCTTTCCGGGTTTGTGTCGCTGTACATGCTCTTCACCTTGTCAGGAGTCATTGCATTCGGAATCGGCATCGGAAGACAAATCAGCGGGGCCGGTGGGGCAGGACCAGGAGATGGAGGTGGGTGCGGCGCAGGCGAAGGGTTGGGCGGGGGTGGCGACGGAGGCGGTGGATCTGGAGGTGGAGGTGGTGGCGGCGGTGGAGGAAACGGCGGAGGTGGAGGTGGTGGCGGATTCGGCATCCCATCGGCGGCACAACTGATTGGCATCCTGCGCATCGAAACAAATCCCGTGGGGTTTGTCGAGTAGATGCACGAATCACTAGAATCACTAGAATCCTTGGAAACACAATAGTGCACACTCGAAGATATAGTACCACAAGTGCGGTCCTCAGGCACGCCTCTGCACGCATAAAAACCCTCCTTCCAATGATATGGATCGTTTGTCAATGTTTTGGGTGTTCCACATGACTGAAACTGATCTTTTGGGACGACGTATGCGCTGGGAATGCGCCGTGGCGTTTGACACTGAGCCGAGAGGAGCGTTGCACGAATGGCCGAAGGGGGTAACGTGCGTGCATTGAATTCGTCACGAGTGATTCTCCCACGATGCATCAGCACATTGAAGACATCGTCTTCGGCGATGCACTCCTTTCCGTCGTCAGTCAAACTCGTGAAGCATGGAATCTCCTCAAGCAGATAGCAAAAGAAGGGCGGTGCTACAGGACGTCGTGTCGATTTACCATCAGGGTACGAATACTCCGAGTGCCACGACGCCAAGGTATCCGCGACGTTCGATGAAGGAAGTCCAGGGTCGAGCTGCGGATAGTAGGCATACCCACTCCACGTGGCCACACACCCTCGCGTAGAGTGGCAAACGGTATTGCAGGTCGTACGCCCACGCTCCGACTGGACGCCACGATAATCCCAATCGTATCCCCGATTGACATCTGGCATCGAGGTACCAGGCGGACCGCTCACGCGCACACCGTTGAACTCTACGGACGGTGGTACATCCGTAGTCGCAGAGGCCGAGATGGTCACATAACGTCCGTAACGTGGAACCGCTGCGACACGACCAGGCACATCTTGGATGGTAAAGTGGATGGACCCTTTGTTAACGTCGCGCAGCAAATGAACCGCGCTATTCAGCCATGTAGAGCTAAAGAACACTGACTGATTTGTCGAAACAATGACCATGGAATCACCTGTTGACGCCTTCTGACAAGTCGGACTAACCTCCTCTGAACATGGAAAGTCGGCAACATGAATGTCGAAATGGGTGTGGTTTCCTATCAGTGTAGTGAAAGTATTGAAACTGACCACCGTCAGGTAGATCTCAAGACTTGTCACCCAATGGGACTTGCCCAAGTCGATGACGAGCCTACCCTCCTCAAGCTCGCAATTCGCGGTGTGTTGCATCGAGTTCTCAAAGATGGGCCCAAAGGCGATATTTGAAGGGTCGGTGCATGCACCTTGACCTCTTGAGTTGAGGGTTTCCTTGACGACGGTCGATGGCAAGACCACATTGTACGCGGGTGGAATCATGGACAAACTCAAAAAGTCGTCAAACCATGGTGGTGGTGCGGGTGGGGATGACGGAGGCGAGGGTGGGGACGGTGGTGGAGGAGGGCTGGGTGGGGGTGGTGAGGGTGGAGGTGAAGGCGGTGGTGAGGGTGGAGGTGGAGATGGTGGAAGTGGCAGGGAGGGTGGAGATGGGGGGAATGGTAGAGGTGGCAGGGAGGGTGGTCCTGGTGGAGGGGGTAAACAAATACCACAGCCAGAGTCATCGGTATACGTACATGCACCACTTTCACAATGCTCAGACCGTGAACAAAGCCCACCGACTGGTACAGATTTGCACCATGAATGAGCACCGTCTTGTAGACTAGTACCAAGACCACAGCATATAGCAAGAGTGTTGCAACCCCAGATAAATCCACATGCACTAGTGTCAGTATTAGTACCGTCAAAAAGGGTGGTACAATGAAAGGAAGCAAATGCTACTGAACTGCATTCATGACCAGGTGGTGACGACGGTGGTGGCGAGGGTGGTGGTCGGGGTTGGGCAGGTGGTGGTGTAGTGATACTCAGTCTCCGTCGTGCGTTTGTTGTTGTTGGTGGGACTGGAGATGGAGGTGGTAATGGAGATGGAGGTGGTGGTGGTGGGGACGGTGGTAGGGATGGTGGTGGAGGTGGAGGAAAGGGGGAATTGTCCACATCTGACGCCCAGTGCAAGTCGACTACGCGTTCAATCGGTGCGAGTGTCGCCGTGTTCAATGGGCACTCCCACGGGCATGGCGACGTGTACGGATCGTGAATTTGTGGGGGTCGAGGCCCCACAACACCCTTCCCATACTCCATGAAGGTAAAGCCTCGTATTTCGGCAAAGAATGTGTCCGCTTCCGGTCGCGTTTTGAAACGCCGCACAGCCAGCCCTTTGCACTCGACGTGATATGGGAACGGACCCGATGCGTCGATCGGGCTGGTGACCTTCCAGATGGGCTCGGGTGGTGGTCCATTGGGCAGCGGCGGTGGACCGGGCGGTGCGGGAGGTGAGGGTGGTGAGTGCGGTGGGGGAGGGGGCGAGGGCGGATCAAGGACGTAGCAATCGACAAGATCGAATCGTTTTCGACCGACGTCGCTTTCGGATGGATCGTTGGGACATGTCTTGAGATCTGCGTCTGCGTAGACGTCAACACCTTGACGCAGATCGAAGCGACCGTAGGCGTCGTCACCATCGCGCTGCGCAAACCACTTTTGTTGGTTTCCCGCGTCCGCGGGGTACGTTGACGTCCATTCGGCGGTGTGTTCCAATGGTCCGTCAATGTTGACGACGGTGTCGTAGAGCTCACATCCATGGTGACTCTTGTGGTAGAGGTGGCACTTGATGTCGTGTTCGCAAGTGCGGCAGCAGTCTTTGGCGGCGTAGCCTCGTTCGATCCGATACGGCTTCAGTGTGGCGTTCCATCCGTAGGCCATCGTGAAGGGTTGCATTCGAATGGGGCATTGCCATGGGCATTGCGCAAAGTCGCGTCGGTCGCCAGTCAGATGCGAGAGGAGGAGGTTAAGGGCGGTCTGCGCCTCCTCAAGGGTCTGCCACCCTCGCTGTGGGAGACCAGTGAGGGCCTTTTGGTAGATGTGCGCGTCCACTCCACCACATTGCAACGCTGGACGATGGTAGTACGAGCCGCCACACCCACAGTCACGGATCGCGTCGGGGCCACACGGCCCTTTCAGACCCTCTTCGGGGCTCAGTTCGATGCATCGTGCCTCCCATTCGTGGGTGGGTGGTGGTGGCGTAGGGGGTGGCGCCTCGTACCGTTGGATATCATTCGATTCGAATGTGAGTGCTGCCTGAGCACATTCAACGGAATTATGGCACGCTTTTGCGCACTGGACATCCGGCTCGATGGCGACACGGCCCTCATAACTCAACGGAAACTCGATTGTCTCTGGATTCGCAGCGCGCGCAACGGGCGTGAAGCCTTGGGGGGGAGCTTCGTCTCCGATGACCCAGATACCGTTTGCAAAGGTGGGTCGTGCGTACAGGGCGGAGAGGGCGTCATCTTTGATCCACGTGGCGTGTGCGATTTGCGTGCTGGTGGTCGATGGATGAAGGCTAATCTTCAGTTTGGACACGTCCAATGCGGTCAACCCCGAGGGTCCATGGAGCGACGATGCGGCCGTCATGAGTTGGAGGCGCATCCAATGGTATACTTGCAAATCACTCGGTGGGAGGAAGCCGTACGGTTGTTGGATGGGTGTACAGTATCGCCCAGCTTGACCATTGTATATGAAACTTAGCTCGACGTAGTTGGAGGTGGACCACACATCGTCTTCGTGTTCAAACGTCGCACGTGTATAGTCGTACAACGCGAGGCCATCATCGGTTAGTCCGCTGGGTGATGTGGCGCCCAAGTAGGCGTGCAGCAACGCGAATTGCAGCCCGGGGTCTGTGATGCTCTGCACGTACGATCGCATCGCCTGCGCGAAAATCTTGGCAAATGGTGGTTTCGTCGACACGATACGGTGAACAAAGGTCCGTGCGCTCCATTGGCGCGTGGCATTCGACCGAGCGAGGAGCGCTTCGACGTGCATGACTGTGTCTTGATGCTGCACATCCACGTAGTGCATCGAATCGTTACACTGTATCGACGCGGCGATTTGGGGTGTGACGAACGCATGTTCGAGCGTTCCAATCTGATTGGTCTTTGGGTCACGCCGAAAGAAGGGGTCGACTTCGTGAATTTCGCATACGCCAAAGATGTGGTCTGCCAGTTGTAGTAGTTCGATGCCAGTGACACGATCGATGGAGCGTGCACTTCGCGATGGGCACTGCGAGATTGCGATACAATAGCATGTCTGCGTGAGATCGGACGCCAGGAAATTGGGTCCCACTTGCACCGCCGAGACCTCGAGGCGCATCTCGTCAAAATTGGCGCAATCGAGCGCACATGACTCGGCGGTCACGGGGACGCTTGCTTTGAAGTGGGGAACGATGACGATCATTCCGTCATCGTACGCTTGGGTTTGTATAGGGGAGGTGACACATCGATTCTGTTTGAAATGGTGCACCGGATCCGTCGGATCGATGCATCGACCACGAAGCACTCGACGCATGTATACAGAGGGTTCCCCTCCAGGATAGCCCTTCCCATGCACGGTTTTGGTGGGGCCAATGGCAAAATCCGGTGGTGGTGGTGGGGTGGGTGGTGGTGGTTGGACGGCAAAGTCGCATCCGCAGAAGAGTTGATCGCTGTGCATGCAATTCTCGGTTTGGAAAGGTCCATCGGCGATTGGGTTGAGGTAAGCGCGGCTGACTCCGATGCTACACCCGTGGAAGCAGTTGACATCACCGGCAAAGGTGCATCGATGTTTGTGAAGATCGACCTGGCGGATCCGACCACCCGAACGTCCATACGCAAGATCGGCGCACTGCTCAATGCTTCGCACAGGTGGACAATGGACATTTCCAGATAAGATTTGACCTAGTGGAGGTGGTGGTGGTAATGGCGGTCTTCTCGATCGAAGAAAAAATGCAAACTGTGGGGGGCCATCGACGCCCTGCAGGCATGTCTCCGCAAATGTGCCCTTATCGAGCAAAGATGTCAATGGTCGTCCTTTGAGGATGTCCATATCAGTGAGGACTAGGATGTTGCACGACGCGACGCCATGACTGCAATTTGTTATCGACGTGTCGATTGCAAAGCCGATGCATGCCTCTGGGGCAACGACCGCCTCACAATACAGTGCGCACTCGTCGGCAAACTGACGCTCGTCTCTCCCCCTTTTGACGAATTGTTGTGCGAGTACACCGCCCTTGCACAGATTCTGCCGTCGCACTGCGACGTCGGGAAGCGTGCGCAGGGCTGTACCCTCTCGATTCGTCGCACACATTGTGCTACCCATGCCGGTATACTCGAAACCAATGCGGTCGATTGCATATGCAAAGGGTGGCGACGGTGGCAGCGAAGGTGTGGGGGGACGCGCGCCGATTACCGAACGACCCTTGCACACGTTGTCGATTAGTTGCTTGACATTTGGTAGAACATTGGTGCACCCACGTTCTAAGAAGACGTCGCACCGATCGGTTGCGGCTCTAGGTCGAGGAAATTCTTCAAAGGCATCGCAGCTTTGCCAACAGAGGCCCGCGTCGTGAAGGCCACCATGACAAAGCGGTTGGTTGAGACGATCGACGCCGTCAAACCCCACACCATGCGAGAGTTCGTCTATCGCTCGAAGGCAAGCATTGCGACGCGTGATGACGCTCGTCTTGGCGCATACTTGTGCAGAAATGGCACGAATCCGCGTATCAGAGAATTGCGCGCGTGCTTCGATGAGGCGAATCGGTGGAGGGGGTGGTGGCGGTGGTGGGGATTTGACGGTTGTCAGCTCCTTCTTCTCGCCATAGCAGACGATTCCCGTGGCGATTGGCGTCTCGCATGGTACGATACGTGCTGCATAGCGAAGACTGGCATATGGCTTGTATACCAGCGCGCAGCCATCACGTGAGCCGTCGTCGCCTTCACGATCACCACCGGGTTCGTCCCACGGCCAGTACGGCGATGCTCGACGATTGGGCCGTGCGACCCAAAATGCATAGATGCGCGCTTGGCCCGCTTTGACGATGGTCGCGATCGCCTCGATCTGGTTGATAGGATCGGCGACGGTGGTGAGATGATCGCGATTGGGTACATCGGAAATGCCTCGTCGGCGACATAGTTCGGATGCTTGTGAGAAAGTGATGATCGCTTCGACCGGTGGCTTCCGATTGAGACGCGCCGCATCGTCAAAGGGGAGCGACGGTGGCAAACGGATGCATCGATCACCGCTCAGCAGATCGCATCGCTCGCGTGCCATATCCGGTGGGGTTTGCGACGTCACCGCCATCTCCGTCGCGAAATCGAGTAGGGAGCAAGAGCCTATCCCTCGAAGAAGGAGGCACTCAAAGCGTTCGGACTTCAAATAGTTGGGTCGTGTGGTATAGGCATTGCACCCTTTCGTTTCGAGGCAAAAGAGCGAACACGTCTCTTCGGTGTACCCTC
>Ga0302126_10000632_pt1 | contig 22147 bp, 18 predicted proteins | sample CB4_20m_MG_FD_203108 | JGI IMG/M metagenome (GOLD analysis project Ga0302126, IMG submission 203108) | Marine microbial communities from Western Arctic Ocean, Canada - CB4_20m | ecosystem: Environmental > Aquatic > Marine > Oceanic | place: Canada: Western Arctic Ocean | collected 2017-09-24 | reverse complement strand
CCGCGATACCCGTCCTGCCCAGGTTGAAGAACTCGATATCGTCCCGTAACATGCCGTACAGCTGCTTCGCATCAAAGAGTCCTGAATTTGACACAGTGTCGTTGCCTGGCACGCCGGGTAAACGGTCGAAATCGCGGATTTTGTTTACTCCATTTGTGTCATCGTCAAACGTGGGAAACGCCAGCGCGCCCCGCCCCAGACACGCAAGCTCACACGTCTCCCCCGAAAAACCGGCGTGACACAAACACTCGCCTCCCTCTCCACAAACCCCGTGGACACACGGCTTACAAACAACAGCGCAATCGTTTCCAAAATAACCCCACCCGCCTTCGTTGTTACCTTGCTCTTTACATAAACACACTCCGTCGACGGAGACGGCGTCAATCGCGGCTCGGCGCTCGGCGGGTGACGCGTAGGAGGTGACGTCCGCGTGGATTGCTGCTATCACCTCCCCCACGCCTTTTTCGAAGCCAAACGGGGGCACGCATACGCCGTTGAGACACGGGGGACACGAAACGCTGCAGTCGTCCGCGGTGTGCGAGTCGTCGCATTGACACTTTCCAAGTTCGACGTTCGCAAACGAGCCGATCGCTCGCTTCACTTCGTCAATCGTACAGTTCCCAAACTCGGCAAACTCAAAGCCCGCACACGGACACGGGATGTCGCAATTCGGGCCCATGAACTCGTCGGAACAGACACAAAGCCAGGGCTGGTCCACGTATTCCACCGGGTCACCGATGCTATCGGTATCGGTGGCCAACACGCAGTTCGCGTTTGCGCCGTCGCACCCGGGGCACTCGACCTGGCACAGCCGGCCGGCAAACCCCTTGTGGCATACGCAGAACCCGGCGTCGCCCTCCTGTATGGCGATACCCGCGGTGCCTGGTTCGCCAAAAAAAACGCCCTCCGCAGTGCCAGTCACGACGAACCGCCCGTTACCGAAACACTCCAAGTCGCAAGTCCGCCCTGTGAAATATTCAGCGCATGTGCAGGTTGCCAAGTCGTTCGCCGCGTCGAAACTGACCAAGTCGCCGCGGTGTGCCCCCCCGCAAGGGTGGATCTCGCAGGAGTCGCCCTCGTGTCCGGGGTCGCACACGCACTCCTCGGGGTCGTACAACGGGGTTGGCTGATTCAAATCTTGTGCGGGGCTTAGGGCGCGCACCTTCCGATAAATAAAATAAATTGTCAGTATTGTCAGTATTGCGCGGGCAAACGTGGAGGCGGGATTTGGGAAATAAAATACGTACGATTGTGAGCTTCGTCGACCCGTACCCCGAACACTCCTCCGGGTTGGCCTGGTTTTCGTCCCGGGACGGCCGGCCTACCCGGATCACGTCCTGGACGTCCACGGACACAGACGCGTTCGCAGTAGCGCCGTCGGTGTCTTCCACGGTGATTACGAAGTTCCTTTGACCGGCGGTGAACTCCAAGAATGCCGTGGCGCGCGTCCGGTTCGGCACGTCCACAACCAAACCTGAATGCGTATACCTAGTAGTTGCTAATACGCCCATGTACGCGTCAAGGGTATCAACTCCTTTCAACTCCAACGTCAGCGTGGTGCGGTTCCAATACGAAGTCACCGAGGTTCCCATGACGACCGCCACGATCCGCTCCGCGTCGCCGTCGGGAAAGTCGGCGGTGTCGCCGCCTGCGGGTGTACCGTAAAAGTGTCAGTCTCGAGTCGGTGAGTCGGCGAGTACGGGTGTACTTCGTAACGTGTATGCGCAAACAGGCGGGTGTAATCGGGCCTCCACAGTGCGTTTGTGATGCGTGTATTGCACAGTAAGTAGTCACGAACGGGGCAGTAAACGTAGGTGCCGCCTGATTTGGGAAATCAAAGACGTACCTTGCGGGTCGTACTTGACGAAACACCGCGCCAACAAATCTCCATCCGGGTCGCCGATACTAACCGCGGCTGAGGTTAACATGACGCCCAAGTTTCGCTCGTTCTCGCCGAAACTCACTACGATGTCCTTGCCTGGCTGGTGTACGCCGTTCAAGTCCAGAGTTGGCGGGTCGTTGATTGGGAACACGTCGATCAACACAGCGGATGGCGCGCTTTCGATTCCCAAAGCGTCGACGACGACGAACTCCACGCCCCTGACGGCTCCGTCTGGGTTTTTGCCGCTGTGCACGTACGTCACGTTCCGCAACGCGTCTCGCAGCGCGTGTGTGGACGGTGCGTCGTTCGCGTCTAACGTGCTTTCGCCCCGGAAAAGAGGCGCGCTGAAGGTCAAAACGCCGGCCGCTTCGTCGATTTCGCAAAACACTCGGCCTCGCCACATCAACGGATCCGCCGCTGTTTGCGTAACAGCTAACACGTCCACCCCCGGGCCTACTTTTCCTCGTTCCGAAGCGACGTGTGCCTGCGCTGTTGCGTAAATAGGTAGGTGCGTATCTAACCAAACTCGGTACGTGTTCGTCACGTCCAACCTCTCAAGCGGCGCGTCCACCGGGTTCGTCAGCCGAACTAACGCGAGCACCAGAGGCGCACCGCCTTTGTTTGCTCCCGCCCCCGCGTGTAACTCGGGCGAAGTTAACGAAACCGGAACGTCGTTTTCGTGAAACGCGTGCCGTTTCGTCGTGCCATTCGCCGTGAATGCAGGGTGCGTATCAAGCACAGGGGGCTTCGCCGCGTGCGTGAAGCACGGGCCGAACCCGACCACGGAGGCGTGCGGATTTGATGCGACGATGACTCCGTGGGTTTGCGAAAATACCTGTACGTCATCGTCGTCGCCGAACTTGTCCAGCCCGCGCTGCCACGCGCTCAGGGACAGGACAAACACCAATACCAAGCGCGCTCTTAGGGGAGGCGCGGAGGCGCGACGAGAAAACATCCGAAAAACCCAACCCGCGCCGAACGCCAGGTGGTCTGGAGGGACAGATGGAAAGAACCAGAGAAGCAACAACGGCGAGACCCATGTTTTTCATTTTGGAGAAAAAGTGGCCGAACGAAAGTTGCGAAGAAGAACGATTCTTCGTTACATCTACCTCACCACATCCACCGCGTTGTTATTACTCGCTGGTCCTATCCTCCCCCCCCGGCAGGAGCTCCGCGACCTTTTTCAACACGTCTGCGACGGAGTCGTGCCACCGGTTCGGGTGTTTCTTGACCGAACACCAGTAGTCGCCCTTCGTGGGTTTCGCGTCGACGCACCTGGTCAACACGGAATCCGCCTGTTCAACAGTGCCGTGCTTCACCTCAAACTTGTAAAAAAAACCCCAGTGGTCCCCGTTGCTGGGGTCCAGGGTACACGAGCGGTGGAACCAGGACCTGGCTTTGTCCGTTTTCCGGTCGATCCAAAACAAACGCGCCACCGCGGCGACCACGTGCGCATCGTCGCCGCACCGTTTCAGCGCATCAACGGATCTGAGATAAAATAAAAGAAAGCGTCAGTCTTGTATGGGAAAACAGTCGTTGGATTTGAGAAATGCAATACGTACCTGCTTTTTCTTTGCGGCCGCGACGCGCTCCGCACCCACTCCGCCCACAACAGCCCGGAGTCGGGATTCTCTTTCATCGCCCGCGCCATCAGGACGTTGGCGGCAATCACCGCGGAGTCCTTGTCGAAGCATGAAACCTGGGTGACCGTTCCTGTAGTGCCTTCAGCGGTTGATCGGTCGCCGAAGCGTTTCGGACCGCCGGAGTTGTTTTGCGTTCCTTCACTGGACATTTCCAACTCAAGCTCGTCCGTGAAGAACGGCGCGGAGAAACAATACGCGTCGCCGCGTTCGCGGCGCACGGACGCGAGCCACAGCTGAGCCATCGGCGAGTTATTACTCGAAGAGTTTGAAGAGTTGCCGCCATCACTCGACACCGCGGCCGCGACCCGCAAGCGCGCCTGCTCAAGCACCGCTTTCGTCTTTGCGTGGTTCCCTTGCGAGGTCTCAAGCATCGCAAACTCCAGCCAAAGGAAAACGCACGACGGACACCGCCGCGTGGCTTTCGCGTACGTCTCGCGAGCGCGCTCGACGTCACCCGCCTGTCTTTCCAGCTGGCCCAGCATCAACCAGAGTTTGTCACTGCCGGGGTGTACCGTCAAGCCCTCCTTTAGTATCGCACGTTCCGCGTTCAAATCACCCACTTCACGTTCCACAACCGCGGCTTTGACGTACACGCGCTCGCCGACCGAAGAGCCCGCCTCGTTGGCTTTCTCCCGGGCTTTCAGAAGCAACACCCGCGCGCGCTCGGGCTGTCTTTGCTCAAACTCCAGCTTGAACGCAGCGAGCCACACGTCTTCCGAATCAGGATTCGCCACGAAGGCTTCTTCCAACACTGCCCGCGCGCCATGCACGTTTCCCCGTACCCACAGCTCCTTCGCCGCCATGAGCCAAAGCACCACCGCCGTCGGACAATACTTGACCGCTTTCTTTAAAACCGCGTCCATCGCGTGTGAGTCCCCCGCCACGCGCTCGAGCTCCGCTGCCGCGATCCAGACGCTTTTCTTTCCAGGGAACGTCAGTGTGCACATTTTGTAAATGGACCGCGCGGTGTGGAAAGATTCACGGGCGATACACTCGCCCGCGTCCGAAATCCACGTCCTTTTTCGGTCCTCGTCCTCCACGTTTTTACCCACGGTGACCCTGACGATTTCAAAACACGTCTTTGGGTGCCCGCTGCGCTCCGCCGTCTCCGCTTCCTTGAGCCAAAACTCCCTGTCGATGGAGACGCCTTTGTTCGCCAGGCTCTTCACCGCGCGCTCGATGATCTTGCCCACTAAGGATTTAGCGTCGACTTGGTCGCTGGTCGCGGTGTCAACCGAAGCGCTGTCGCCCGCGACCGTCGCGTCGTTCGCCTCGCTCGCTTCCTCCAGCTTCGCCGCGGCGATCCACACCAAGGGTTCCAGCGGAAGCGTCTCACGCGCTTTGTTCAAAACGACCCGTGCGTTTTCCTTAGTCTCAAGCCGCGCCAACGCTAGCCACAAATCCACATGTTGCGGGCAACACTCCGTGGCTCTGGCGAGAAGAACCTTCGCGTCGGTTTCGCTCGATAAATCAACAAGCGCTTTCCACAGCCGCACGGACGACGGAATCTTCTCCAGGGCTTTCCGAAGCACCTGCCGTTTCCGGTCGTCCTCATCCTCGAGCTGCGTGGCGTGCATCCACAGGTCCACGTTCAGGGGCATGTGCGCCACCGCTCGCGCTATAATCGCCTTGGCGTCCTCAGCCGTGTTGAGTCGCGCGTTTTCGCTCCAAACGTCGGGATTCATGGGACACGCGTCGCACCCCTGATACAATAAAAAAGAAAGTGGTTAACGTCTCGTATGCGCGATCAGGAAGGCGGAGCGTGGTGATTGGGAAATACGTACCTTCTGCGCGAAGGACCGCGCCGCGCTAATTTTCCCTGCCAGCTCTGATACCAATAAAAGAAAGTATCAGTCTTGTATGGGCAAACAGCGTGTCGGGATTCGGGAAACGCGCAACACGTACCTTCCAACCTCGCCGCCGCGATCCAACCCGGCGCATGCTTTGATAGTAAAAAGAAAGTGTCAGTCTCGTGTAAGCAAACAGTCGTCCGGAATTTGGTGAAAGGCCCAAGGCCGTACCTTCGGGTTTGTGTTTATCACGGACTTCAGCAACAGCCTGGCTTTCTTGACGTCGCTGATCTCGGCGGTCGATGAAATCTTCTGGCTTTGCAGCGAAGTTAAGTACCCGGTAGGGTCCACCACGGTTTGCCCGCTGACGCTGTCGCCCATGGAGTCGAGTTTCAGCCCGAGAACGGCGCCTCGGCCCTCGCCAACCGCGGTGAGGTCGCTCCTTTTGTTTGGATTCGAAAAAACGCCGCCAACACCAACACCAACATTCCCAGTATCCATACCACCACCTTCGTCGTATGCGTTCCGGTCGTTCTCCGCGATGGCTTTTTGAAGTAGCGTGTCGGGCGCCGGCGCGAACTCGCGCCCGCCTTTTTTCTTTTTAATAGAGTAGTCGCCGATATCGGGAATCGCGTCCCACTCTTCGTACGACACCGCACTCAGCTTGCGTTTCGCGTCCGCGAACTGTTCCGTTATCTTCGGGTTGTCTTTTCTGAACTTCTCCAGTTCTAGTTTCAAGCGTTGTTCCCGTTCGTCGCGCCGTCGCTCGTCCATGTGGTTATCCACCGAGTCCCAAATAGCATCCGCCTCCCTGTCGTCGTCGTCGTACTCCCCAACCCGTTTGGCGAAAATCCCCGCGTCTCCGCCCTGAAACTCGTCGAACTGCACGGGGGGTTCGGCTGGTTCGTCATCCACGGGAACAGGCGCGCCTCTGCCTCGGCCGAAACCCCGGTTCATCGCGGACCGCGAACCATTTGATGCATCGCCCAGAGTCGCCTGTGCCCCGATGGGGGGGGCGGGCGCACCAGGTCCGATATCGCTACGCGTGGTGAACCCCGCGGCACCGCGGCCCAAGCCCGCGACGTACCCTACCGGGGCCTGCATGTTCACGAACGACGCGGGCTTGCCCGCCATCGTGCCCGCGGTGGTCCGGGTCGGCGGCGATCTCAAATCTGAACGTTCCCTGAAGTTTTTCGAGTTTTCACAAAAGAAAATCGGCTTGAGAACTGTTTTCGGCATTGACCCGCGCGCGTCATCACACCAGCCGCTGGCTCGACCCTGGGGCGCGCTGTTCCTGTTGATTTAGGCGCGTTTCGGACACGTCCCAACATGTCCATGTACGTAAGAGTCAAGCGTTTGAAAACCACCCTGTTCCTGCACGTGGATCCCGGGGAGACGGTGCTTGAGTTGAAATCCAAAATACAAGCGTCCACGGATTCGGTGGAGCGATCGGGAGGCGTGCCCGTGGCCGAGATGCGGTTGCTCGCCGGGGTGAACTTCACGGTCGTTTTGCAGGACGCGAGGCAGCTCAGGGAGCTGAAAATAGAAAACGACACCGTGCTGGCGCTGGTGTTTCTTGAAAAGGGGGAAACCGGTGAACTTGCTGGCGGGTGGGAAGCGGTCGCGATTGAACATCCGGGCGGGAGTGTAGACGCGGAGGAGACGTGATTAGACGTGATAGGATGACGCGACGAATATACCCTCGAATTGTACTCGTAATCGTTTCTGGTAGACTGCACAACACAAGACGACATTACTCACCAACTCGTTCTCAAAGATCCAGCTCCACCGCCAGCGGCGTTCGCACTTTCCCCGACGACGACGGAAGCGTCGCGACCGGCGTGGGTGCGTAGATTTTCGAAACAGCCGGTTTGAGCGTCGAAAAGAATGACGAAGGCCCCGCGACTGGCGCCGGCGCGTCGCTTTTCGTGGTTACCGACCCGAACCCGCTGAATAAAGGCACAGTAGGAACTGCGCCAGTAGCATCTTCCTCGGATTCGGACTCATCATCCTCTTCCTCATCCGCCTCCGCGACCGGCTCGAACGGGACGGGCGACCCCGACAGGCGACTCCGAATGCCGCCGGAGATCGATTTGGGTTGTTCGGTTTGGTCGAACGCGGGTGACTTGGTCGGTTCCGCGAGTAGCGAAAACCCGGCGAAAGGTGACGCGGCGGTGAGTGGTTTGTTGGAGGTGTCCGCGACCAGATTGCCGCCGAACACGAACGGCGACGCCACCGCCGCGCTTTCATTTTTTTTATCATCTTGCGACCCCGGCCTCCGCGCCTTCAGCATCTTACGCACCCGGCCGTGCGCGGAGCTTCCCGAGCTGTTTGTATTTTCGGCCGGCGCTGGGTCCCCCGCTTTGCGTCGCTCTTCCCATACTTTCCCTTTCATTTCAGCCGCGGCTTGTTCCGCCTGCTTCTCAACAGCCTCCTCGGCTTCCCTTTTCAAGCGCTGTTGCTCAACCATAGCCTTGGCTTCCGCGATTTGTTGTTGCCAGTCATCTTCGGGCGCACCGGTATGTGTCGTGGACACCGCGAACGGGTTCGCCCCAGCCGGCGCCGCGCCTTGTTTGCCCGCCCTGCCGAAGAAGTTTTCGCCATCGGGTGGGACCTCGTCGTCCGTGTCCCCGCCGACTTGCACCACGCCCCCGGAGGAGTTCCCGGTGTCGTTCTCGTCGTCGTCGTCGCTGTCGCGATCACTCCCGCTTCCCGAACTCAACCCCAAACCGTCCGTTCGCGTATCGCCTGGGGACCCGGTGGACATGTCCGCGGAAGACCTCGATGTGTACTAAGAAACGTGTATACTAGACAAGCGGGTCCGGGGAACTCGGTGGGGGGAGGGCGCGCGCGCCTTCGATGTGCCAAAACAGATCTCACAACGAACAGATCCCACAAAAAAAAAAAGGTTGAGCGTCTAATTTCAAAACTGCCCTTTCCCGCGCACACTCCCGCACTCTCCAACGAGCAGACCCCACGAAGATGAACAACATGGATTCAAAATGGATGCACGCGGTGATAAACGCCATGAAGCCTCCGAGCAGAGTCTCAGCGCGTATCCGCAGGTGCTTCCCTGGAAGGGTCGAGCCGCCCTCGAGTCACGCCAGGGCTTCAAACTTACGTTCGTGCAAAACCTTGTCGGCCCCTTCGCGCGCTTCAACGGAGCGCTCGGCGTCGTCAACCCCAAGGCCACCCCAAACCCCTCGGATGATAGCCCATGGTCGGTAGATGTTTTCGACGAGCTCAACTTTCTCGATATCCCAGCGTGCCTCGGATTGAGAAGCGAGAACCTTCGCTTCACCTCAACCGAAAACGGAAAAGCCGGCGAAGAAGAGGAGGTGGGGGCCTGGGTTACCGCTACGCTGAACGACCACGCCCTTTGCCAGCACCAGAGGACTGCGAGGTTACTATTCTGGTGCATTTTTGGCATGGCAAACCCCGACGTGCCCGAAAACATGCGGCAAGTGGCGCAGCACATCGTGAGCCTCTTGCGAACCGAAGCCGCACCGGAAGCTGACCAGCTGTGCTACGCGCGCGCTGCTTCTTTTGTTCACAGGTGGCGGAAACCAACAGATGACTCAAAGGCTGCTCGGGGCCGGATGTCTCGACGCGGCCATCCTCTTGATGCAAAAGCTTGACACGCAGACCTCGCTCTCCGCGGCGGTTTTTGCCAAGCACTGCGACGAGGTGAAGTGCACCCCTGAACACGCTAGTATCGCTGTTGACGGGCTCGACGTGGAGATGATTGTGCAAGCTACTTTGACCGGATTTGTGACCGGTCTGAGCTACACAAAAACGCCCCCGCACACCTTAAGGGTGGGCACCGACGAAAGATTAGCTATCTTGCTTTCCACCAGCTTCGATACGTTCTGCACCGGAATTGACGGACACAAGACACTGGCGTCTCCCGCCGTCAACGCGGCGCTGCGCGACATCCTGACTTCGAGTCGTGAGCTGTTTTGGGAGGTACATGAAGCTGTAGTAGAAGGCCAAAAAGGAGCGTTTCAAAACGTCCTTACGTTCCTCATGATCATCGACAGCGTCCGCAGGCTCAGCAAAGCGCAGGGTATGGACCGCACTGACCTCGATGAACTGATCGCTCTGGTCCCGGAAGAGTGGGAGACTGTTGAGAGTATGCTCGAGAGCCAAAACGCTAGGCTCGTCGCGGTGAACCGGGCGGGCGAGTTGTTCTTTGGCGAGATCGCGTAAGGCTGAGCTCAGAGGGGGCGACTGACAACGCAAACGGCATCGCCCAGACACCTAGTAGTCCTTCACGCCTGTTTTCTTGTTTTAATTACACACTACTATCATCCCGCTACCCGGACAGTCTTAACGCGTACCTTGGTACTCCGAACTTTCCGACATTTTCCGACGACTCGTACAGTAGGTCAAAAAAGGGGAAATAAAGTTGCTGCTGCAGTGCCAGCAGCCGCCTGCCACGCACTGGCGCACTGGCTGATTGAAAACGCGTCAAGTCAAACTTCGACGTCGCCAGGTTTCGTTAGTCGAAACATGTGGTTGGTAAACGCGTGCACGGTGGTCCGCGCGGTGCGGACTGGAGTGTTAGAAACACGACGAAATCGCAGGCAAGCATCCGCGAAGATCGCGAGGTCGTGGTGCACGCGTGTACACCGCGGGACACACAGGGCGTCGCGCGTGAAGAAAGCATCTACCGATCGAAACGAAGCGTCGCGCCTTTCCAGAAAGTTTCCGTGAATCGCATTTTTTGAGTCGTCGCACATGTAGTGCTACAACAGGAACAGCAACAATAAACCCGCTACGGTGAAACAGTACGCCCCCAGCTCAACCGCCCGCATCAATAGCATACCAAAGCCCGCGACACCCTTTACCGAGAAAAACATGACAGAGAGTTACTACCGCGCTAATGGAAGTGGCGCGAGGTACCTATCGTTTTTTCTTTCGAAGGTTTTTAGGCGATGCTTATGCGCATATGCCTGCCTACCCGGGGTGCCGGGACTCGAGCCGAAATGAGCGGCACCCAGCTGGCACGCGCGAGTTTCTCCCTTTCGCGGACCTGGAGAGTTTGTTTCAAAGACTATCATCACGGTTTGAGATTTCTAAAATCGCTTTCAAATCGCTCACAAAGAAACAACCGAAAAAACATTAGCAGAGTCCCATCGCCCGAGCGATCAACAGCGCCGTACACGACGGATTCTCGACATACACGGGTACTTTTTTTTGGCGGCATCGCTCTCATACATTATGATACATTAATAATACACAACTGCTACTGGTAATTCTTCTCATAAACCACACCTGTAGCGCCAGCAGCCCTCACGTGTCACCCTCATCATCTCTGACATCAGATTTCAGGATGTCAAATTCCTCAACGCACCTGCGCTACTTCATGCGTGACATCCGCCCGAATTTGGATTGAACATGGGCATCTCAGACGGGCAGGCCGCTTCGTGACAGAGTTATCTATCGTTGTCCCAGCGGGGTCATCCACTTTCATCCACGTCCTGGACCTCTGCGCCGCCTTATGTGCGGACCTGCCCAAATCCGTACATAAAGTTGGCTGCCACGCTGACTGGCTGATTGAAAACGCGTTTTTCTCTTCGCTGACGTCGCCGGTTTCGTTAGTCGAAACATCGGTGGTTGTTAAACGCGTTCCCGGTGGAGCACGCGATGCGGACTGGAGTGTCCGAAACCCAACGAAGTCGCGGCCATGCGTCCGCGAAGACCGCGCGGTCGTGGTGCACGCGTGTAAACCGCCGGACACACCGGGCGTCGCGCGTGAACAAAGCTTCTTCGCACCGAAACGAAGCGTCGCGCCTTCCAGAAAGGTTCCATCGCGAATCGCTCTTTTTGAGGCGTCGCGTGCTACAACAGCAGCAGCACCAATAAACCCGCTACGGTGAAGCAGTACGCCCCCATCTCAACCGCCCGCATCAACAGAATACCAAATCCCACGGCAGAAAAAAACATGACCGAGGGGTACGACCGCTTTTGCGTGCGGAAGTGAGCGCGTGACCCATCGTTTTTTCCATAACACGAAAACTGGACGACGTCGAAAATGCCGACGAAACCTGTGACGCGGATGAAAAAGAAAGCTTTCACGCGAAAACGATGGAAACTCGCGCCACTTCCTAAGGCAACGGTAGTACCTCGTCTGTCATGATTTTATCGGTAAAGAGTGCCGCGTGCGTCGTGCCGCTGGTGATGCGGGTCATCGAGGTGGGCTCGTGGTGTTTCACTTTTGCGACTGTGTTGTTGCTGGTGCTGTTGTAGCCCTTCATGTGGAACGGGAAGAAAATATGTGATTTTATTCTTATCCTTCGGCCGAAGGTAGAACTTTGTAGGACGGATGAAAAGACGGTGTGTGATGATGCTTCGTTTCGGTAAAGCCTTGTTCACGCGCGACGACCGGTGCGTACCGCGGTTCACACGCGCGCACCACGACCGCGCGGTCTTGGTGGATGTTTGGCTGTGACTTCGTTGTGTTTCCAACACTCGCGTCCGGACCGCGCGGACCACCGTACCGGTGTTAACTTTGTTTGTTTCGAAGTGACGCGGCGCAATTTTGGAACTTTCCTGATTTTCGAAGATTCGGCGGAAATAAGCAAAGATAGGCGGAAATAAGCACAGCGCGTTTAACCACACCAGTAAGCAGGTTGCCAAAGAATGAAGAAGAGGAGCAACTTTTTAGACTAGTCTATGTATTAGTCTATGTCCCTAACCCTTTCATCGACATCGGTTCCTTCCACACTTTTCAACTGCACGTTTCTACTGGAAACTTTCACCCTTGGCTCCTCTTTCAAAAATCAAAGCAACGAAATGAAGAAGGCACCCAGGTTGCCCAAAAGAATTATCCGGGGTGGTTGCCGCGCTTCCCGGCAACGCGTTCCCTCCACTCCTCACAACGCGGCGCGCCGTGGATTGACCCGGACCAGTCCGCCCGGCGTGTCGTAAAGGCGCGCACCCTCGTTACCACCGTTCACGCCCTGTCGCCTCCAAAGTTCAGGCCACCAGCATGTCCACCAGCGTGGGCCCCGCGCTCGGCGATGACCTTCGCGGTTTTTTGACCCGTGCCGAGCGCGCGGATGCGTTCATCGACGCCGCCGGCCTCGGGCACATCGTGGAGGTCCAGCGGTTAATCGCGAGCGGTGATGTTGACGTCAACGCGGTGGACGAGGAGGACAGCAACACCGCGCTTTTGCTCGCGGCGCAAAACGGACGGCCGATGGTGGTCGCCGCGTTGCTTGAAGCTGGGGCGAACGTGGATGCCGCGAACAACAACGGAGACACGCCGCTTATCCTAGCCTGCCTCAACGGCCACGGGCACATCGTTGATGTGTTGTTAAAAGCGGGCGCTGACGTAACCGCGGTGGATACGTACGGCAGCTGCGCGCTTTTCTACGCCAGCCGGCAGGGGCACTGCGGTTTAGTAGACGCGCTTCTCGCGGCGGGCGCGGATGTGAACCACAGGTAAGTATTACCTGCTTTACCACATTCCGCCTCCCTGATTGCCCATACTCGTACCAGAAGGGACGTCTGACCTCTGACTGTTTGTCCATACATCGCGATATACTTGTCCTGCGAAGGGACGGTTACCTCTGCCCTGACTGTTTGTCCATACATCGCGATATACAAGACTGACACTTTCTTTTATTCATCACAGCCGGGTCACTGCGCTTTTAATCGCGAGCCGGTTCGGCCACGCCTCGGCGCTTTCAAAGCTGTTAGCAGCGGGCGCGAACGTCGCCGCGGTGGACGACGACGGGAACACCGCGCTGCACAGGTGTGCCCTTGAAACCACGCCAGGCGCAGTTTATGGAGGAGGAATAGGCGAAGTCGTTGAGTTGCTCATAAAAGCGTGCGCCGACACGGGCGCGCAAAACAAAGACGGCCTCACGCCGCTGCAGCTCGCCAAGAAAGGCGCGGAGTACGGCACGAGTGAGTGGCAGAAGATCCGATGTCGTGAATCGAAATCCACGTTGGAACTGGCGGAGGGCATGACGGTTGGACTGCGAACGTGGCTCAGGGACGCGGGGCTTCAAAACGACTGGCGCGAATTCGCGCGACTCGGCGCCAAGGTGAGGCCCTTTCCCAATCACCAACTCGTTCACCCTCCCTGATCACAGCCTAAACCCTTGACGTCCACGCATCCAAAGGAAGTGCACTACTGGTAACCCGTACGGCGTGCCCGCGGCTCTGTGCCAAATACATCACAAACGCACTGTTTGTGGAGCACAAGTCACGAACGTTACCACAGATTGACCCTTTCTTTTTTTTACCGGGCCAGGAACGCGAGGACGTGGACATGCTGGAACGGGACGACACGCGTCGGGAAAAAGGCTCGTCGCTCACCCCGATTCAAGCCAACCGGCTGTTCCGAGCCATGGCACAGGGCGCGCACCACCAGGAAGCGAAACACGAACTTGACATGGGGTGTCGTTTCGAAGAGGTACGTGTCGGGGCTTTCCCTCTTACCAGTACTGTGGTAAAGTTTCACAGTACTAGTAACTGTTACGATGGTAACTGTTACGAACCCATACTCCAGACTCACAAGACTGACCCTTTTCCGTCACAAAAACAGTTCCTGAAACAACACAAACTAGAGGAGTACGTGAAGCACTTTGGTTTGTTGGGGTGTGCGTTCGAGAGGGATTTGCTCGATATCACGGAAAAGCAACTCACGTTGTTAGTAGACCGACATGGGTTGAAGATTCTGGATAAACGCCGGTACATCAAGGCGTTGGCGATGTTGCGACGAAAATTATCGGACCTGGAACAGGATCCGTCGCGATCCGACTCGCACGCGCGGTCGGGGAGGTACGTGTTGGGGCTTTCCCAAATCCTGACACAGCGTTTACTGCCCTGTAAAGAGTGCAGTTACACAGCAATTCCCACTACTCTCCCCTTTCCTTTCCCACGGCCTTCCCTGTTTCGCGGATTGCGCACAACACAGGTGCCCTGTTTGCCCGAAGCTGGTGACTGTTCAGACCGATTACCCTGACTGTTGTCCATACATCGTCCAATACATCGCCCAAAACTCGCCGACGGAAGAGACTGACGCTTTCTTTTCTGTAATCGCAGCGAACACCACCACGTGCGGGTGAAGCGGGAACACCAACCCGGCAACGGCGTGGAACCCGGCGGCGGCGGGGTCGAACACCACAACTCAATCGGCGACGGAGTCGAACCCCAAAATGGCCACCAAAATGAACGGACGGACGACGGCTTGAAATCGAGGCGAGCGAGCGACGAACGCCGCGTGGAACCGAAGGGAATTTTTGTTTTTGATCAAAAAACGACCACGGGGTGACTTTTCCTTACGCGTCCATACTTGTAAAACGATGTTTGAATTACGCACTCTTGGCACTACTCAATCACACCTTCGAGGTACCATACGGCGGCCACACCACTTTCATCGCAACACGACTACGACTATAAGTATTACAAGTCTGGAACATAAGCGCATGGGGTGTCATTTCTTTTTTTCAGCGCGCTCGCTTTCTTCGCGGCGGCGCAAAAGAACCTCGCCGAGTGAGTCTTCCAGTACCGGCCGATTATTTGACCAGCGGCTTGTCTCATTTTCAGCTTCGAGTCGACGATGTGGTTGTCAAACACGCCAGCTCGTTCTGTTTGTTTGATGAGTTTGCGTAATCGCCACGTGCTGAGACAAACCGCGGTCCAAAGCCACAGCGAGAGCGACGCTTCTTTCGTGGTTGGATTGTGTGGTGCTTCATCGCCATCTTCGTCGTCTTCGTGGAAAAGCATCGCCGCGACGAGTGGAGTGCATTGTCGCAAGAGCAAATCGGCATCAAAGAGGTCTCGTTCGTGCCCCAAACACAGTTCGATGTGACGCGCGTGCATAACGTCCACGCCGTCGTCGCCAAAAACAAGCGCGTCGGCGACGGCGCGTACGCCCACGTTTTTTTTGTCCGACGCCTCGCCGCCGCTGTTGTCGCCGTCGCGTCCTCGCCAAACCCGGGCGGCGTGCGACGCGGCTTTTTTTGCGGCTGTAGCTTTGTCCAACACCGCTTTAGCGAGTGTAGATGTGTTCTGAGGGGCCATCGGCCGGATTCCGAACGTGCGCGCCAGTTCCGTCTCCGCCGACGCCTCGGCGCGAATTAACTCGCACGCCGAAAACGCCTTTGCGGCGGCGGCGAAGGATTCCTGATTGTTACACGAAAAGTGTCAGTCCCGTGTTGGGCGTGTATTGGACGATGTATGGACACCAGTCACCAGCTTCGGTCTGAACAGTCACCAGCTGAGAGATGAAACAGTGTGCCGCCTGATTTGGGAAAGCCTTAAACACGTACCTTTGTGAAACGATCGCCACTGCTCCCCATGCCGAATGAAACCTGCGACACCGCGCCCGCCGCTTTCGTAGCGGTGACCAGCACCTGCGCCGACAAATCTTTTGGAATTCCAAAAGAGAGAAAAGGGCGCGAAACGACGCGACGCAGCGCCCCGACTCCGCCTCGCCAGTACTGCCTTAATCTTTTCTCCGCGAAACTTCGCTGCGCGCGACGCTGTTCTAGAAGTTGAACAGCTTCGTCCATGCTCTCGAACGGTTTCTCTATGAATACAGGCTCGGCATCCCTGGTGGTGCCGACCGAATTTTCCATCTCAACACGCAACAGCGCGAACAGGTTTTTGCAAATCTCATAAGAAGCGTCGTCGCTCGCGTCGAAGGCGTTTGCGATACTATCCGCTGCGGCGTGAATCGCGGTTAACTTGCGATAAATAAAAGAAAACGTCAGTCTTTCGTAGTGTGTATGAGTAAACAGTCACCCGTAATCGGGCCGAGAGGATGGATTTGGGTAACTGGAAAGGCCGGTACCTCAACAAGACTGGTTTGCGCCACTCGCGTGGAGCACTCCACTAAAATCACAAGGTCACCCCTGGTACCGCACGCCACCGCGACTCCAGGGTGGTTAGGGTTTGCGTCGTCACTTGTTTTGTCCCCCGATTTCGCCAAGCGAAACGAAGTGACGTTTTCGAAAAGCGTCGCGTTTTGCGAGTTTCGCGTTTCACCGGGGTTCCGCAAACCATACGAAACTCTCCTTACCTCGTTACTTCGCGTATCGTGTTTCCCATCCCCACCCGGTTCGTCCATCGCACCGAGCACGTCGTGCGCCAGGCTTCCGGAGTAAACCGTGCTGCTCCACCCCCGAGCAGAGAACCACGTAACAAGAGGCGACATCGCACCGGCGGCGACGACGGAGATTTTCGGGGTTGACGCTTCTTTTGCTTTTGCTTTTGCTTTTTTGCCAAAAGAGCGTCGCGCCAAACACGCGCTGTTTTTGTAAGAGAAAAGTGTCAGTCTTGAGTCTTGAGTATGGGTGTACTGATATGAGCAAACAGTCAGAGTAATCGGGCTGAACAGTGTGCCTGGATTTGGGAAAAAATCAATACGTACCGCGCGCCGGGCATCTGCCGCTCCAGCAACTGACACGTTAGTTGCGCGAAAAAAAGGGCTTCGCGTTCGGAGACGATTTCTCTCCAACCTTGCTTTTTTGTGGTAACGTCTTCCTCACCGGAAACGGAAGTCACGTCGGGACTCGCGGCGAACGCGGCAAACGCAGTTTCTGCTTCGACGCGCGTTTGGTCCGCGCGGCGTCGCGCTTGCCGCGCTTCATCCATCGCTTTAGTCAAACTAACCTCCATGCCGAGTCTCAAGTCGACTTCACGGGTGATTCGTGTATCGCACTCTTGTTTTGTTTGTTGCAGTAATTCAAACGCGGCGTCCACCTCAGACTTTGCGTTTGTTTGCGCCGCTTTCAAATCCGCGGCCGTTTCCAATATCCGGCGTCGCAACCCCGCCGTGGTGAGTTGGAAACCGCGGTCGGAATCGTGTGCGGATTCCAGTGTGGTGTCGGCAGAGGCTTCCCTGACCAGGGCGTTTTTACAGGCGCTTTCCGCAATCTCGAGTTTTTCGGTCGTCACGCGCGACGCTTCGCGCAAATCGCGCAACTCCTTTTCCAACGCCGCGATGTTTTTCACGGTTTCGGTTTCGTTTTCCTTCGTCAAAAACGAAAAGGAATCGGCCAGCGCCGACGCTGGCGGCGTTTCCGAAACGGTCGCGACACTGGCGGATTGTTGTCCTTGAATCATTAACGCATCAACCACGGCTCCGCTACTATCTGGAAACGCCTCGTGAACGGCTTTTTGCGGAGTCGCGTACGACGACGCCGCGTTTCGAGTCACCCCCACTCCAGGCCCGTCACTCACGACCAAGACTCGGTTGACGATTCCGTTTTCCATCGTCTCGTGGTAACTCGCCGCCTTGGCGTCCGCCACGACCGCGCGCATCGCTTCCCGCTCCGCTCGTTTTTCCGCGTCAAGCGCCCGTCGTTCCGCCGCGTCGCACCGCGCCCGCCACCGCTTCACCTCCGTCACCGCCTCCGCTAACCGGCCTCGCGTTTTAGTAGCGTCGGTTTCAGCCATATCCCGCGCGATTGATAAATCCTCCATTCCCCCAACGGCGCCTTTCTCGTACAATCGCAACTCGCGGCGTGCGTCCTCCGCGTCCGCCCTGGCCGCGGCGAGCGCGTCTCGGAGCCCTGTGACCGTGGCGCGCGCTTTGTCCGCCTCGGCGCTTGTTTCAGTTTCGAACCGGTTGCAGGAAATTTCAACCGACGCCAACTCGGAGGTCAGTTGCGCGACTTGGTCTTTTGACGTGTCGAGCGCGCGCGTCAGAACCTGTAGTCTTTCGGTTAAATCGGCGTTCTCGCGGCGCGAACTCTGTACCTCCCCGTTTTGTGTTTCCCTCCGAGTGTGAAGTAACTCCAAGTCACGTCGGTGGTCGATTTCCAGTTGTTTCAACTCAAACCCTACCAGCCTTCCTTGCTTGGTTTCATCTGCGAGCCTCGCGCTTAGGTCGTCGCCGTGTTTTTCGGCAACTTCTAATAAATGCTTTAAGTGTTGAAGCTCGCCGGCGGCGCCTTGTTTTTCGGTCTCCGCGGCGGCGCTCATTTTTCGGTGATTGAGTAACTCCCGAGAGTTCAAATCCGCTCGTCGTTCCATGTCCCTCATCTCCGCGAGTTGCGCCACGAGCAATGACGCGGTCACCGCGGCCCGGGGGGTGGCGCAATCCCGCGGGTCGTTGGACTCGACACGGCGAATCAGCGGTGTTTCGTCGTATGCATAAGCGTCGCCCCTTAACGACCCTCCACAAACCGCATTAAGCACCACCGTCTCCGCGGCGGCCATTGCGTGCGCGCCATCCGCGGACGCGATCCAAGCCTCCACGGTTCCGTTTGCGATTGACTCGACGTCATCCGTTAACAGCGCGCACTGCACGAACGCCATGGAAACGCATTGGCACCGATTGCGAATGTCCGTAACTAACTGCTCACTGGCGGTGTGTAAGTTGACCAAAATACCACCGCCCGCGGAGTTCCCTTTTGACAAGACATCTAACACTGCATGCATGGACGGTTCATCGTCAACTAAAGTCAGCACGTACGGAGCGAACGCGTTCGCGACGGCAAGCGCGTTTTCGGCAGTTTCGTTTTGTAATTTGTCATTCTCATTGGTAAGTTTGCCCGGCGTTCTTCCCATTTCCATCTCCTCTCGTGCCGCCCTGGCTTCCGCGAACGCGCTGTTCGCGCGGGCGTGGTCCCCCAGGCGAACGGCGGCTTCGCCTTTCGCGATGAGGGACGCTGGGGAGTGTCGTCGTTTTGTGTTCAGTTCAAATTCGTCGCGGCGAATTGTACCGGCTTTTTTTTTATGTCCACACAGCGTCGCGCAAAGCGCGTCCGCGCCGAGCACTGTGGGGTGCACGGCAGGCCCGCCACCGTGACCGTCGTTACGCACGATGAACCACTCCACGTCAACGCCAACCCTGGATTTGACTCTCTCCGCGATCGCGTTCGCGGTGGAAGTTAGGGACGGGGACACGAAGAACGCTATTCGAGATTTGGCCGGATTCGACAAACCAGGTTGCGGGAACGCGGTAGTGATGGGGGACCCTAAACGTCGAGAGACGGGTGAAACCTCGTCCGGGTCCATGGAACGGAATGAACCCGGGGTCGCCATCGCGGCGGTCAGGCCGCGTGTGTGGACCGCCCACCACGACAGGAAAGCGTCCAGTCGTTGTGAGGAGGAACGACAACTTCAATTGTAGAAAAACGGCACTCCACGATTTTGGACAAAAACGCAAATCACGTCAAACGTGAAGTCTGTCGCGTTTCTCACCGGCAACGCGCGCGTCCGGCATTGGACGTCGCGCCGTGCGTCGACCCTGAACCTGGCTTTTGGTCGCCCATTTCGGTTACGCGGGTGGTAACGGGGTGTACGCGAACCGTGAAAATGGCACGCATCACCCACCACGCGGTGGTGCTCGTCGCGGTGTTGTTCGGTGTTGTGTTCATCTCTGGCGCGGATTGTCTTGCCGTGCGCGGCACGACAAAGCCCGAGATCGGCCTCAGTCCAGGCGCCACGCGAAAGCTCCTCGCGACGCACCAGTACAGGATGCGGGAAAAAGTCCCTTTGTACGCGAACAAAGCAGGGCCGTTCCACAACCCATCAGAGGTACGTCGTGTTGTTGTTTACGGCGCGGTTGCCGAACCGCGATTGCGTGTCCGGTGCCGGCTTCGGTGGAATCTCCCGCGAAACCTTTTCGCATCTGCATGATTAGTTCCGACGACGTCGCGCCCCCCCGCGAAGAGTGCTGAGTCACGACGACGTACACGCCCTATACCCGACCGTCGGATACCTTCCTTCCTTTCCGGAGTACCTACCTGCACTTACGTATCTGGAAGGTCTCGAGTTATAACTCATCAATCCGGTCCCAACTTTACCTGACCGTCCCCGTCCATCATCATCCACCGATCGATCCCAAAAAAACCAACGCCAAAATCCGCAGACGTACCAGTACTACGACCTCCCCTTTTGCGAACCGGATACCGGCTTAAAATCGAAAATCGAAGATTTAGGCGAAGTGCTAGAGGGCGACAGGATGACGAGCACGCCGTACCACGTACCTTTCCGGGTGGACAAGGAGAACGAGAGTTTGTGCCGCAAGACGCTGACGAAGGCGGATTTGAAAAAATTCAGAAAAGCCGTGGAGGAGGATTACTATTTCCAGATGTTCTACGACGACTTGCCGATTTGGGGTTTCGTGGGGAAGATCGAGAAGATCTTGAAACCAAACGCAAACGCTGAAATGCGGTATTACCTGTTCACGCACGTGCACTTCGACGTGTCCTACAACGGGGACAAGGTCGTGGAGATCAACGTCAGCACCGATCCGCTGCGCACGGTGGACATCACGGACGACGCCGGCGCCGGCGAAAAGACGGTTGAGTTTTCGTACAGGTACGCGTTGGGCCTTTTCCAAATCCAGGCACACTGTTTTACCGAAGCTGGTGACTCTTCTGTTTGTCCATACATCGCCCAATACATGACTGACACTTTCTTTTATTCATCTCAGCGCTCGGTGGAAAGAAACGCACATCCCGTTCGATCGCCGGATGGAAAAGTACAGCCGGTACTCGTTTTTGCCGCAGCACCTGGAGATTCACTGGTTTTCCATTATCAACAGCTGCGTCACCGTTCTTTTGCTCACCGGATTCCTAGCCACGATTCTGATGCGGGTTTTGAAAAACGACTTCATCAAGTACACCACCGGCCGCGACGACGAGGTCGGTCTTTCCGAAGAGAGCGACGAAACCGGGTGGAAGTACATCCACGGCGACGTGTTTCGCTTTCCGCGGTTCACCTCGCTGTTCTGCGCCGTGATCGGGGTTGGAACGCAGCTGTTCGCGATGACCATGGGGGTGTTCTCCTTGGCGCTGATCGGGGTGTTCTACCCGTACAACAGGGGCGCGCTGCTCACCGCTATTCTCGTGGTATACGCCCTGACGTCAGGTAAGGGCCTTTCCCAATCACCACGTTCCGCCTCCCTGGTTGCGCATACGAGACTGACACTTTCGGTTATTCATCGTAAGGCATCGCCGGGTACGTCGCCGCGAACAACTACCGCCAGATGGGAGGAACGCTTTGGGTGCGGAACGTTCTGTTGACCGGGAGCCTTTTCTGCGGCCCCATGTTCGTGGTGTTTTCGTTTCTCAACACCGTGGCGATCTCGTACCGAAGCACGGCAGCGCTGCCGTTCGGAACGATCATGGTGATTTTGATAATCTGGGCTCTTGTTACTTTCCCGTTAACCGTGCTGGGCGGCATCGCGGGGAAAAACGCGCGAACCGAGTTCAACGCGCCGTGCCGAACCACCAAGTACCCGAGGGAAATCCCCACTCTGCCGTGGTACCGAAGCGCGGTTCCCCAGATGGCCATGGCCGGGTTCCTTCCCTTCAGCGCTATTTACATCGAGCTGTACTACATCTTTGCGTCCGTGTGGGGGCACAAGGTGTACACGATTTACTCGATTCTGTTCATCGTGTTCATCATTCTGGTGATCGTCACCGGGTTCATCACAATCGCCCTGACCTACTTCCAGCTCGCGGTGGAGGACCACGAGTGGTGGTGGTAAGTATTTCTCATTTAACACACACCGCCTCTGCGATTGCCCATACTCGTACCAGAAGGGACTATTCCCTCTGCCCTGACTGTTTACTCATACACATTACGAGAGACTGACACTTTCTTTGCCATCGTCTCAGGCGCGCCGTGGTGTGCGGCGGGTCCACCGGGGTTTTTATTTACGCGTACGTATTTTTGCTTTCCCGAATCCCGGCACACTGTTTACGGACCCTATTTTAGTGTACTTCTCGTGATGTATGTAGCATTGCCAGTTCTCGTAACGTGTACTGGCGTACTGTGGTAAAGTGACACAGTACGCCAGTAAATCGAGACAGTACTTTGACACAGTCCTACTTCGGTACCTGTTACGAACC
>Ga0302126_10000629_pt1 | contig 22231 bp, 25 predicted proteins | sample CB4_20m_MG_FD_203108 | JGI IMG/M metagenome (GOLD analysis project Ga0302126, IMG submission 203108) | Marine microbial communities from Western Arctic Ocean, Canada - CB4_20m | ecosystem: Environmental > Aquatic > Marine > Oceanic | place: Canada: Western Arctic Ocean | collected 2017-09-24 | reverse complement strand
CCGTCAAGTTGCAAGTCAATCCACGCCACGCACTGGTCAAGAACCTAGCAGCCCTTCATGGCAGCAATGGAGACTTAGCCGGCCTCATTAGCCAACAGTTACTCGACAACGCACGTATCGCAGCCGGACTCCTCGAAGACCCCAGTCAGATGGTACAGCGCAATTATCAGATTTTAGAGCAGCTTAGCTCGATTAAGAAAAAGGCCGTAAAAAAGGCGGCAAAGAAAGCTGCGAAGAAAAAATAATAGCCTAGTGCCAACAGCGGGAAGCACATGCCTATGCGTGCCCTGTGTAATCGTATCATGCGGCTGAAAAATGTCCGCTAGCCAGGGCTATTTCATTCTTGATCGCTGCAGCAAAGCTTAGAGATCAGTAAGCTACTAGAACGACGGAATACTGTGCGTCATTTCAACAAGGGCGACGAGATCGTGGCCATCTTAGAAAACTTCAAGTAGGACGAAAGTAGGAAGTCGTAGATCATACCCTTACGTTGCCAGCTAAAGCGTAGCAACTGACTACTCTTTCTATGAAAAATTAGGCTGATAAATGTCGTGCAGGCGGAGCAAACCAAGGCATTTACCATCTTGCTCGTCGACCACAGGAAGTACCGAAATCTGCGACGGACGCTCTTCCATGATGCGAACGGCCTCACCGAGACTCATGTTCAGCTGGGTTGAAATAGGGGCGGCGGTCATACAAGCACCGACTTTTTTGGCTAAAATGTCACCTTCCTCTGAGAGAATCCGACGGATGTCACCATCTGTGAGGATACCCTCAAGCACGCCGTCTTTCGAGACAATACAGGCTGCCCCTAAGGGAGCTTCTGTCATGCGAATAACAATCTCGCGCACAGTCTCGCTGACCTGAGCGCAGGCGATCCCCTCGACTGGGTGCATGACCTCCCCCACTGTCATGAGCAAATTACGCCCTAACTGCCCACCAGGGTGATAAGTAGCAAATTCCTCAGTTGTAAAGTCGCGTGCCTTGGCCAGTGCTACCGCGAGAGCGTCGCCGATTGCAAGGCTCACGGTGGAGCTAGAAGTCGGCATAAGGTTGAGCGGGTCGGCTTCGTTTTCGACGCTAGCGTCGATCACCACATCAGCCGCTTCGGCAATGGGGGAATCTGGGTTACCGACGATAGCGATGATCGGTGATTTAAATTTACGAAAGAGCGGCATCAGGCGGATTACTTCGGTGGTGCTACCGCTTTTGGAGAGAACGATGGTGGGATCTCCAGGCTGATAAACGCCAAGATCGCCATGAATGGCCTCTGCCGCATGGAGGAATGTAGAGGGTGTGCCACTACTAGAAAAGGTAGCTGAGAGCTTTGCGCCGATGCGACCAGACTTTCCAATACCGCAAACAACAAGCTTACTCGGGGCAGCTAAAATAATGTCGACGGCAGCAGTGAATGCACTGTCTAGCCGAGCAGCAGCCATTTCGATGGCCGCGGCTTCCGCACGCATGGCTTCGCGTCCGGTTTGTAAAACTTCCTGATTCGATTCGGGCATTATTCACATCTAAGCCTCTAATCTGGTATCGACCACTCTAAAATTCGAAGATGATGCGCAGGCATTAAAAAAACCGCCACATTGCTGAGGCGGTTTTAAAAAATATAAAATTGAGGCGTTTACCCAATTGCCTATTGCCCTAATAGTCTTTGAGAGTGATCAAACCCCAAAGCAGAGAAACTTGGTCACCACCGAAGTTCTTGCGGGTGTAGAGTTCATCCGTGCTAAGTGAAAAAGTCGCATTGCCTGATGGCTGGTAATGCGCTTTTTTGATCTTAGCCACACCAAGCAGATTCGCTTCTTTGGGACCAATTTGGCTTATGGCGTCGCAACCAGTGAAAACCAGTGAGGAAATTGAAATAGATAGAAGAGCGATGATCTTGGTGAGCATTTTTATTCGTGGGGTTAAATTAAATTATATAAATAATGGATGCAATTAATTCACTTGGCAAGTGGTTTTTAGGACAAAGAGGACGTCTTATTTACTCATCCGAGTCGCCAAGGAGATCTTCAGCAATGTCCATATTCGAATGGACCGATTTAACATCTTCCAGATCGTCGAGTTTCTCGATCAGGTGAAGCACTTTGCGGGCGGTCTCAATATCCTCCACGGGCACCATAATATTAGGGAGGTAGGCGAGCTCAGAAGACTCAGTCTCGATCTCTTTTTCTTCGAGCGCCTGAGATAGAGTATCATACTCAGTCATCGGACAGATGACCTCGAAGTGATCGCCCTCGTTCTTGATATCTTCAGCGCCCGCTTCGAGTGCGAGATCCATTAGGGCTTCTTCGCCAATTTTTTCAGAATCGATGATCACTTGACCCTTGCGATCAAACTGGAAGGCGACAGACCCGACACCTGCGAGGTTGCCCCCGTTTTTAGTCATGGTGCTGCGAACTTCTGATGCAGAGCGGTTTTTATTATCAGTTGTGATCTCCACAATTATACCGACACCCCCTGCACCGTAGCCTTCGTAGACGAGTTCTTCGTAGACCACGCCAGGCAGCTCACCCGTTCCCTTTTTGATCGCACGGTCGACGTTGTCGGAGGGCATGTTGGCCGCTTTGGCCTTAGCGATGACTGTTCGCAAGCGCGGGTTCATCGTGGGATCACCGCCCCCATCGCGCGCCGCAAGGGTGATATCCTTACTGATCACACTGAAGATTTTACCGCGCTTAGCATCAGCCGCGCCCTTAGCGCGTTTGATTGTGGCCCATTTACTGTGTCCTGACATAAGTGTAAAATGCTGGAAATTCTAGATGCTGAAAAGCTGGAAATTCAAATAGATTTAATCTAGTTACAATTACTTACGCTTCGGTTTAGTACGAGGTGCACCGCCCTTGCCTTTTGACTTTGTCTCAAGCGCGGCTGCGACTGGCTTCAGTGGCTCATCGGGACGACTGTTAATGATCTTCTGCTGAATAATGGTGAGGATGTTTTGCACCGTCCAGTAGAGCACGAGACCAGAAGCAAAATTGTAGAGGAAAATCAAGAAGATGAAGGGTAGGAACTTGAAGATCTTCTGCTGCATGGGGTCTGCCGTGGGCGAAACCGGCATCATACTCATCTGCAAGAACATAGTCACACCCATGATCATAGGGAGAATGTTGATCGGAAAACCACCGACCACGAACTGAGTATCGGGTAGCGATAAGTCAGAAACCCAAAGAAATGACTCGAAGCGAAGCTCAGATGCGGTGCGCAGCATGTAAAAGAGTCCAAGGAAAATTGGCATCTGGATTAGCATGGGTAGGCACCCAGCCACAGGATTGACCTGATGCTCTTTGAAGAGCTTGAGTGTCTCCTGCTGCATCTTCTGCGGGTTGTCTTTGTGCTTTTCCTTGAGCTCCGCCATAGGGCCCTGGATGGAGGCCATGCGCTTTTGCGAGCGGCTAGCCTTCGCCGTGAGTGGCCAGAAGAGGAGTTTGATGCAGATCGTCATGATCACGATGGACCAGCCCCAACTCGGGACGACGGAGTGGATCAAATACATGAATGCGAGTAGTAATTTACTGAAGAAGCCGAGGAAACCGAACTGCATGACGAGGTCTTGTTCGTTCCCCATAGCTTGGAGGCGCTTAAACTCCTTGGGGCCTACAAAATATTGGAAATCTAAGGACTTCGACTCGCCCGCAGCGAGAGTGCCAATTTCGTAGCCCACGCTACCTGAGATACCGAGACGGCCAGGCTGATTATCGACATCGGATGGGGCTTCGACTGGGTAGACAAAAACATCGCTGGCGATCGTACCCGAGGAAAGCACACTCGCAAAAAACTGATTTTTAACCGACGACCACTCTATACGAGCCGTTTCTGCAATCACGTCCTTGGGATCGCTCGCGCCGATTCCGAGGAAGCCTTTGCCCCCTGTTAACTTTTTGATTGGGATGAACTCAGCATCTTCGCCGTCGAAGTAGCCGACATTAAGAAAGTTAACGCCGATCATTTCCTCGGTAATAGGACGCGCCGTGCCAAGATTGAAATAAATGCTCGAGAGGGCCTTCGCGGAGGTCGATTTGTTCTTAAAGACGGTGCTGTGCTCGATCGTGTAAGGCTCATCCTCGGAGCCAGTCGATGCGATGCGATACTCACGACGGATGCTAAGCCCCTCGCTGCTTTCTAGCACGAAAGTGACAGAATCAGAGGACTGTTGCTCAATACGGTAATCGAGATCGAACTCTCGGATCTCACCGTCACCCGAGTTTAGGCTCAGGCTAAGCGCTGGCAGAAGACCGCCTTTGTTAAATACGTAGTCATCACGCTCGCCGCTTTTAGTCTGGAGAAAAGAGACCGTCTGGATTGCGCCGCCGCGAGTGGTGAAGACCGCCTCGATGTAATCATTGTAAAGCGCAACTGTGCTCTCCGGAGAGAGTGGCTTGGTGGCGACCTCGGGTTCGATCTCCACCGCATCGACCTGCTGAAAAAGATCAGATACCGAAACCGAAGACTTGGAGTCGGCTGCCACGAGCATCGCATCAGCTGGCGTGGTCGATTGACCCGCAGGCGCTTGTAGCGTTTCCGCCTGTTTGAGCTGCTCGATGCGCTGCTTTTCGATTTGTTGGCTCTGCCAAAACATGAAGCCGATACCAGCTCCAATGAAAACTAGGCCTAAGAGTGTGTTCTTTTTATCCATCTAAATGAGTGTTGAAAGGTGGTGAGATGTCGTGTCTTGACTCGCTTTTCAAGCCTGGAACGGGGTCATATCCGCCCGGATGCCAAGGATGGCAGCGTAAAATTCGCCGCAAGCCTAACCAAGTGCCATAAAAAAAGCCGTGGCGCAAAAGCGCGTCACGCGTGTAACAGGAGCAAGTGGGTTGAAAACGGCAACCACAGGAATTACCAAATAAGATCTGCTTGAGCGGTGAAAGCACCCACTGGTAAATCCGCACCAGCAAGGCCGCAAAGCGTGAAAGTACGGATGGACGCGCGGTCAAAATACGCTGGGTCTTTTGGTAAAAGTTCATGAGTCAGTGGCGATATCAGCCACTTGGCTTTTTTGGATCGTGTGGCAGGCACGGAGCAAGCGGGCTTCCAGATCGTCGAAACTGTGACGGTTAAAACTGCTGCGCAGCACAATCACTAGTTCACTCCCCCGAGGTAATTCCGCAGCATGCTTTCTAAATAGCTCGCGGAACATTCGCTTGCCGTAGTTGCGCTTGACGGCGTTTCCTACACGGCGACTTGCGACAATACCTAGACGCGGAGCCGTGAGAGACTCAGACACGTGGCATTGAAAAATAAAAGGTCCGCAGTGGATACGATGACCCATACTGCGGACTCCTTGAAATTCGCGTGGCTTGCGTAAGCGATTGGAAGCCGGGATACCCATGGCCTCGATAATACGCCAAAAAACAAGGCCTAGGCGGCTAGACGATGACGGCCCTTTGCGCGACGCGCAGCTAGAACCTTGCGGCCAGAGTGTGTTGAATTGCGTGCGCGAAAGCCGAATTTGCGAGCGCGACGAAGTTTGGAAGGGCGATAGGTTGGTTTCATAAGAAAAGTGTCCTCTAATAGGGAAAACGGGAGAGGAAAACCCCTGCCCTAACCACTGTCAAGGCACGATCATAGAGATTTGCGCCTCTTTTTCGGTCGCTAAAACCCGAGAAAAGTTAAATTTAAGTAAAAGCAGCGTACGTTAAGATATGGATTTGCAATGCACAATATGGTTCATATCGTAGTATACGTTCAATATCCCCCCAAGTATCCCCTACTTTTCTAAACCATGTATGCGTTTTTACTTCACAGTGCCACTAACCACTGTAAAATTCATCATGCCAAATATTTACCAATAATTCTATGAGAGGTAATTTGTATGTGTTTCGTTTATTTTTATTACTCCTAGCAAGCGTATCTATCTCACTTGGTGCTGACTATATTAATTCTGCAACAGCTCCTCAAAGTGTTACTCAAGATGCCACAGTGTCTGTGGAGGTTTCATATCAGGCATCAACTTATCGCGATATAGTGGTTGTTTTCCAGATAAACAGCTCTCCGTGGACTACGTTTGGATTCAAGAGAATTCCGGTCAGTGCAGGTAGCTCTACGCTCAATATTCCGATAGCTATTAATGCTAATACACCAATTGCTAGTGGAATATATAAGTTTGTTGTCTACATAGCGCCTACTTCGGGCGGTTGGAATGATCGATTGGATACGAAGACACCACAGAACTTGGTTAGCTGTATTCAAGCTCCAAATAGTGTATCAGATTATGACTCTTTTTCCATCTCGTTAGATGGGGTCGGAACCGAACTGCTGCTAAAGGATAAAATTGATCCGATTGAAATTATCGAGTTTTCGAGTGATCTTGAAAATTGGATCCCGGTAGCGAGGAACTACGAAAATCAGTGGGAAACCATTTTTCCTCATGCATATGACCTAAGCGCGGTGGCAGGGAGCACCGATCAAGCCATGATTTTGCCAACCGGTGAAAAAGGTTTCTATCGAAAGCGCTCAACCAGCACAATAAATGCAAGTTCCAATGAAGAATTAGCATCTCGCTTCTTAATGCAGGCAACCTTCGGCCCATCACGCTCCGAAATCAATAGCTTCCCTAATGTAAGCTCTAATACTTTTGGGTCTCCAGGAGATGACAGCTTTCTAAACTGGATAGACGCGCAAATTGCAATCAGCCCCTTTTACCATCGTGCCCATTGGCGAGAGCGTAGCGATCCAGATTTCATTGATGAATCTGCATTAGCGGACCGCCTTGTCAACGAGGTGGGGCACAACCCTGCTTACGGGCAACAGTTCGCATTTAATCGCGGGCAAACAGTTTACAGGACCGACTGGTTAAATCCCCTACCAGGATACGGAGGCTTGTTCGATATTAATGGCAATATCATCGACGAGAACCACCCTGACTGGCCGACAAATAATAATCAGTTTGATTATCTAGGTAGGCCTATGATTGGTTTACACTCTGAAAATTGCGAAGCTCACTTGGCTCAGAACCCCGGAACTGGACTTAGTAGATACGACGTTAACTACTCCGTTAATGATACTAGGCAGCTTGTCTGGTATAAGGCAGCAATTGATGCTCCTGATCAATTACGCCAACGCGTCGCATGGGCCCTCTCACAATATTTTGTAGTTGCCAGGATAGGAAGTATTCAGCCGCAGGCAGTCGAGCGCTGGCTAAACTATTATGATATTTTCACACGCCACGCATTTGGTAATTTCAGAGATATACTCGATGAGGTGACCTGGAGCCCCCATATGGGTTACTACCTATCCCACATGGAAAACAAAAAAGCGGATCCCATCCTAGGGACTTACCCAGACGAAAACTATGCACGCGAAGTTATGCAGCTTTTTACTATAGGGCTTTGGGAACTAAATGAAGATGGTACTAGAGAATTAGACGCAAACGGCGATGCCATACCCACCTACGATAATGATGATATTTTTGAGTTTGCAAAAGTTTTTACGGGTATGCGCAAGCCTCTAAGTCGTGGCCCAGATACTAACATAGAAGAACTGAGTAACAACTTCATCGACCCGATGAGGGTGACCATTAACTGGCACGACTTTGACCCCAAGACTCTACTTGACGGTAGTACACTAGGTCCATTCAACCAAACAGCAAACGGTGTCAGAGACGATGTCGCAGGCTTATTAGATCATCTTTTCAATCATGAGAATGTGCCGCCCTTTTTTGCGCGATTCATGATTCAGAGATTTACGGTTTCTAACCCATCACCTGCATACATAGAAGCAGTCGCACAAGCCTTCAAGACCGGCTTCTACAACAGTTCGGGTTCGGGGAATCGAGGCTGTATGGAGGCGACCATCAAAGCGGTTTTGCTGCACCCAGAAGCTCGATCTGCTAGCCTTGCATACGATCCGAGTCACGGGAAATTGAGGGAGCCCCTCATTCGGCTCATACATGTAGCGCGTGCCTTTGAAATTACATCTCGGAGGACTTACGGATGGTTTTATTTCAAGGATCTACACAATACAATTTTACAAGCACCTTATGAATCGCCCTCCGTATTTAACTTTTACCGCCCAGACTATGCGCCCAATGGTGCGATTGGAGATGCGTCACTCAACGCCCCAGAATTTCAAATTCATAATGATGTCAGTGCTCTTCAATTATCAAATGCTCTGATTACACTGATAGTTCACGGCATAGCTGGTTCCGGCACTAATAATTACGGAAATATTGGGCAGCGTAATAATATCGATTCAGTCCTAGACTTTACATACGAGGATTCCATCTCAGGAAACACCTCCACATTGATTGATCACCTCGATTTAGTACTCTGCGCTGGGAGACTGAGCTCTGAAAATCGAGCAACCATTCAGGCAGCCGCGGATACTTCCAGTTTAAACTTAACAGGTATTAATAAGGTAAAATATATAGCCGGATTAATCGCACTTACACCCGAATTTAACACATTATACTAAAATGGATCTTAAGCAGAAAATTTCGAGGCGGCAATTCATCGGGCAGGCCAATTGTGCCGCAGTAGGCACGGCCTCGCTTCTGTCCTCATTACTATCACTGCGCTTGACTGCTGGGGCAGCTTCAGCGTCTAACTTTACTGATTACAAAGCACTAGTTTGCTTATTCCTAAATGGGGGCAATGACTCTTTCAATATGCTCGTACCTAGGCAACAAAGCGCCTACAATGAATATGAACAAGTGCGTGGGGGTGTTGGCGGCAGTGGATTGGCGATTCCTAGAGCTAATTTACACCAAATTACATCCTCACTTCAAAACACCTCGGCTGGAGCCGGGTATGGTGACTTTGGAATTCACCCTGACCTACCCTATTTAAAAACCCTCTACGACCAAGGAGATTTAGCATTTGTCAGTAATGTAGGTTCACTCATTGAGCCTACTTCACTGGTGGAATACAACGACGGGTCTAAGCCACTACCAGAAGGGCTATTCTCTCACCCAGATCATCAAGTTCATTGGCAAACACTCGTGCCTCAAGTGCGCGGTTCCGCTCCCAAGGGATGGGGAGGTCGGATGGCGGAAGTTATGTCTCATGCAAACCAGCAGAGTAACATATCGATGAATATTTCACTCTCAGGGGCGAATGTACTTCAATCCGGAAACACTACTGTGCCCTACATCGCCGATCCAGGTGGTGTAGTCGAATTAAAAAATTACGGACAAGACCCAACTCTAGCACTAGCTGTCGACGATATACTGGGCCAGCATTATCAAAGTATCTACTCCAAAACACTGGCGCAGGCGAATCGTAATTCAATCGATGCATCCGTACTTTTTAAGTCTGCACTAGATGGCCTAAGTGCACCCTTTGACCCGAGTGCAATCGCGGATAACACTCAAACCTATCAACGCCTATCAATGGTCTCAAAAATTATAGCGGCGCGGACAGAGCTTAGCATGAACCGGCAAATCTTTTTTGTGGAGCGGGGAGGCTTCGATCACCACAATGAACTATTAGAGCCCCAGTCGGGCCTCTTTATTGAGCTCAACGAAGCAATACAGATTTTCTGGACTGCAATTCAATCTATGGGGCTACAAAACAATGTGGTGCTCTACACAGCATCCGACTTTGGCCGCACTTTAACTTCTAATGGAAGTGGCTCTGATCATGCATGGGGAGGTAACCACTTTATAATAAGTGGTGGTAGTAATAATATTAATAATATTGGCGGTAAACTTAATGGCGGCGAGATATATGGAAAATATCCAGATCTTGCTTTAGATAATAGCTCTACAGATCTAGGACGTGGACGTATTCTTCCAACTACCTCAGTTGATGCCTACATGGCAGAACTCGCTAATTGGTATGGTGTTCCACAATCTGAGATGAGCACAGTCATTCCGAATATTAATAACTTCAGTTTTAGTAACCCAAATTCACCACTGGGTATACTCAACAGTTGAGGACGGAGTTAACTACTATTAAAAGGTTTAACACATATGCGCTTATTTCCCTCCTTGCATGCTCGTCTGGCTGCTTGTTTGGCTCCTCTTTTACTTGGGTAGAAAGCGATTTTACATTTCAAACGGATGACTGGGGAGGCGGTGCTAATTCTTTTCTCAGCACACAAGATGCAATGGATCCGGGTAATTCGTATTTGCGTAAAGAAATCAATATAAATGGAGGTGGTGGCCTTAAGTCTAAGATGATTGTGCGCAGGCCAGTCGATTCCACTGTTATAGGAAGCGATCCTTGGTTAGGAAATTTTAATGCTAAAGGAATTCAAAGTGTTGAGTTGGACTTTAACAACTGGAGTGCGGATGAACCTGTCTATTTACGTTTAGCACTCTCAAATGTTACAAACCCGATGATTTCATCGGGGACTTGGTGGGTCAGTACAACATATGCAACATTCTCACCAGTAAGTGGTTGGGGAGGCGCTAGTTTTAATATTCTTGAGACTGAAATGCAGCGTGTGGGGGATTTCAACGGAGGCTTTGGACAAGACTCTTTTATAGAGACTTTATCAGACATAAAGGGCTTCCGTTTCATCGCCTCTAGTACGGGAAATTCAGCATTGGGCGACGAGTTCTCTGGTGCGATAGGCATGGATAATATACGGCTAATTTCTTCGATTCCAGAGCCAAGTAGATTCGCGGTAATCATGGGCTTATTAGCGACTATATCCCTACTAAGAAGGCGGCGTAGATAAGTCGCAGTTAGTCACTGAAACAAGGAAATGCTCTGTATTGCTTTCTTTTCGCCTTCTCCATTTCAAGAGCGCTTAAGTAACTTCATGAGGGAGATAGCTTTCCGAAATAAGTGCGAGAATAGTCCATCCAAATACCCTTCACCTAGAAATCCAGTTACAAAAAAGCCCTTACCCATTGGAGATAAGGACTTTAAAATGGTGGGCCCGGTGGGGTTCGAACCCACGACCAAGGGATTATGAGTCCCCTGCTCTAACCGCTGAGCTACAGGCCCGATTAGAATATTGGTAGCAAAAGTATATTTGAGGCCGCGTCGAATACTTTCGCGCATCAAAATAAGCCTAAGCCAAAAATTACCGACCAAAGAATGGTTCTGGGCCAATTCGTTGTGATCAGTTTTTGGCGTGTTTCCCTAGTGATATCATTTTGCTCGATCTTTCGGTGCAGAGGCACGGAGACAAAAAAGGTCAGTATCCAGCAAACCAGAACGAATGCAAAAGCGGTCCACTCTAGGATGCTAGCGTCACCCACGACACTCAAAATAGAGAGCGCAAGCTGTCCGAACATCAGCGGCAGGATGACGAAGGAAACACGGAAGGTGTAGGCTTTGTGCCAAGCGATTAACTCGCTTGATTCAAGCCTAAGAAAGCTAGGGTATATGACAAGCTGGACAAGCCATAGCACGACACACATACCAAAATCGACGAGGCTGTGAAGTTCAGGTATAGCTATCATCTAAATGTATGAAGGCGCGTCTGCGTAGCCTTGCTAGGCTAGTGACGTGGCACTCTTGATTAGAGTTTACCCTTCTTATGCAATAATTCAGCGATCTGGATGGCGTTGAGTGCAGCGCCTTTCCAAAGCTGGTCACCAGTCACCCAGAGAGCGAGGCCGTTTTCGAAGACGGAGTCCTTGCGGATTCGGCCGACGCCACAGGGAACGACTTCCGAGTAGTTGAGCGGCATGGGATATTCCGCATTTTCGGGATTATCGACGAGTTCAGAACCTTCGAAATTACGCACTGCTTCGCGGGCAGCTTCTACCGTGACCGGCTTTTCAAATTCAGCGCTGATTGAGATAGAGTGTGCGCGAAAGACGGGCACGCGCACGCAAGTGCAAGTGACCCGGAGATCATCGATGCCCATAATCTTACGGCCTTCATTAAGCATCTTCATTTCTTCCTTGGTGTAGCCGTCGTCTAGGAAAGCATCCACATGTGGTAGCAAATTAAATGCGATCTGGTGCGGATAAACCTCCTTCTTTATTTCGCCACCCTCTGCCCAAGCGCGGGCTTGTTGCTCGAGTTCGACGATGCCCCAGGCACCACTGCCGGAAACAGCTTGATAGGTGGAAGCGATAAAAGACTTCAGCCCAAAGGCTTTGTGCAAGGGGTAGAGACCCATCAGGGAGATCGCAGTCGAGCAATTCGGGTTCGCTAGGATGCCCTTGTGGTCGTCGACTGCGTCCGGATTGATCTCAGGAATGACGAGCGGCACATCTGGATCTTGACGGAAGGCAGAGCTGTTATCGACCACCACGCAACCGCGCTTGACGGCTTCATCAGCAAATAGCTTCGACTGATCACCTCCAGCGCTAAAGATACAAATATCCAGACCTTCAAAACTCTCGGGTGTGGCTTCTTGGATCGTCCATGTCTTGCCACCGAAGGATTGCTCCTTGCCCGCCGAACGAGCCGACGCAAGGAGCCGGAGCTCCGCAATGGGGAACTCGCGCTCGTGGAGGAGACGAATGATTTCTTGACCGACTGCACCAGTCGCTCCGAGGATACCTACATTATATGCCATATGATTTTATAGAGGAAAGCGCGCGTGTAAAACAAAGCTGCGTGGACTTGTCAATCACGCCGACAAGTCGCATCTTGGTCATCTTGATCGAGAAACAAGAAATGGCACTACTAGAAAAGGAAAAAATATCCGCCGTTTTCGCCATTTCCACCTCAAAAAATCCCCCTTCATGCCTCGCTGACTCCTACGGCACGCCAACTGGCCTTCACGCGATTGCCGATAAGATCGGAGCCGACGCGCCCGAGGGGACAGTCTTCAAAGGCAGAGTGTCCACAGGACAAGTCTATGGCCAAGTCTCTCCAGAAGATGCGGAGCGTAATTTGATCACTAGCCGTATCCTCCGCCTACGTGGTTTGGAAATCGGCAAAAATTGCGGCGAGGGTCGCGACTCTTACGACCGCTACATTTACATACATGGCAGCAACCATGAAGACCGTATCAGCCAACCCTTCAGCGGCGGCTGCGTGGAAATGCTCAATGCCGATGTGATCGAGCTATTTGATCAAGTCGATGAAGGTGACCTGATCTGGATATGCTGATAATTGCCTTCTGTATTCTACTGTCCGCGCCCCTCGGACGCATCTTTGGCAGACGAAGCTCTAAAACTTTGGGGCGACTAAGCGGACACAGCGCCAGTCAGACAAGAATATGAGCAGTGAAATCTATGATTGCGAAAACTGCGGTGCTTGCTGCCGCTGTTTTCCAATCTTTGCGAGTGAGGCCGACGCCGCACGCGAGCCAGCAATCCGGCGCGAGACCCGTAAAGTGGAGCCGCACCTAGCAACTGAGCACAAAGCTTATCAAATGCATCCTCTGCCCTTTTTGCAGCAGTGTGCCTTTTTGAAAGAGGATCAGCTCTGTCGTATCTACGCAACGCGACCCGCAGTCTGCCGCCGCTTTGAAGCAGGCAGTGATCAGTGTAATGAGGCACGAGCGAGGCTTGGAATCAAGTAGACTCAGGAATGAGTCCAGTTAAATGTAGAATACGCTAGAGCGTCAGCTCCAGTTGATCGTCGCCAGAGAGCGACCAGGCCTCGTAGCCTCGCTGACGAAGCGTGGCGGCAAACTCTTTTTCATAGCCATGAGTCGTGTATACGGCCTTCGGTTTCACGGCATCCACGAATTTCAATAAGTCGGGATAATCGGCGTGGTCCGAGAGCGGGATGACCTCATCCACACCGTAACGATACTTAGCCGAATCGTTCATCCCCCACCCGCTGACCATCGCTATGAGGCAGTCCTTGCGCGGCAACTTCTTTAAAACTGAGGGCGGCATAACGACGAGACTCTCACTCATATTAAGAAAGTCCAGCGGTCGCGTCTGCGGCATAGAAACACCAAAGGAGGCATAGACTTGATTGAGCGGAGCTATCGTCTTGTAAACCATCAATGCCTGCGAGCGGCTCTCGACGATTTTCATTAGCTCCTGCGCTTTGCCTAAGCTGTAGGCCAACAAGACGGGCGTTTTCTTCTCAGCAGTGGCGCGGTCGCAAAAGGCGTGGATTCGCTGACAAGTCTCTTCGAAATCGGGGAATACATAATCGGAGCGCCCAAAGGTGGTCTCCATCACGATCGTATCGGCCTGCGGGATATCGATCGCCTCGGCCGATAGGCCTTTGCGCGTTTTAAAGTCGCCCGTGTAGAGGAAAGTCTCACCGGCATCGGTCTCGACATACACCATGGCAGAGCCAAGCACGTGGCCGGCGGGATAGAACTGAAGGCGATAGCCTTCGCCTTGATAAACTTCGCCATAAGGCAGTGCCTTACCTCGCATAGCTAGAGCGTTGCCATTACGCACACGTATGAGGGCGATGGTCTCGGGTGTGGCTAGGTAGCAATCGTGATTGGCGACATGGTCTCCATGCGCGTGCGAAACGACCGCAAAGGGCTTACGTTTGCGCGGGTCGAACCATAGTTGGAGGCTTGGCAGGAGGAGTCCACCTCGATCGATTGGCTTTAACATGCAGTGAGTATGCTGACACAAAAAAGGCCAAATTCCGAGTGAATCTGACCTTTTGTAAATGACTTCAATTGAAGCGCAGGCGAGTTACCTGCGTTAAGCTCAAATATGAATCGCTTCGCCAAATACGGCAGCAGCAGCTTCCATCATTGCCTCACTCAGTGTGGGGTGCGCGTGGATGGTATTATGTATCTCCTCTGCGGTGGCTTCGAGCTTCATGCCTAGACCGTATTCAGCGATCAATTCGGTCGCGTCGGAACCGACGATGTGAGCACCGAGAATCTCGCCGTGCTTTGGATCGACCAGCATCTTAACGAAGCCTTCGGGCTGGTTCGAGGCAACGGCCTTACCTGAAGCTTGGAATGGAAATTTACCGACCTTGTAGTCGATGCCCTCTGCCTTGAGCGCCTTCTCGGTTTTACCTATGGAGGCGACCTGCGGCAGACAATAAGTGCAACCAGGGAACTCGCGAACGCGCTCGGGCTTGCTATGCCCGAACATACCATTGACCGCCTGGATGGCTTCAAAAGTGGCCACGTGTGCGAGCCAAGGTGGTCCAATGATGTCGCCGGCAGCAAAAATACCTTTGACGGAGGACTCATAGTTATCGTCGACCTTTACGTAGCCGCGATCGAGCTTTAGGTTAACGCGCGATGAAAGCAGGCCCTCGGTATTCGCGACGACTCCAATAGCCAGAAGAATCGAATCAGCCGTGATGCTCTCAGTCTTGTCCCCCTTGACCAGATCCATCTTCACGCTCTTGGCGTTAACTTTGATATTCTCGACGGCGGTCGATACCCGGCAGTCGATACCTTCCTGTTTAAAAGACTTTTCGACAACGGCGGCGGTCTCGTGATCTTCGACCGGCAAGATATGGTCGAGCATCTCGACGAGTGTGACCTTGGTGCCAAAAGCATTAAGGAAGTAGGCAAACTCTGCACCGATCGCACCTGCACCGACGATAACAATAGACTTGGGTTGCTTTTTCATCTCTAGCGCCTGGCGGGAAGTCATGACGCGCTCGCCATCGACCTCAAGGTCAGGGAGACGACGTGGCTTACAGCCGCTTGCGATGAGGGTGCGCTCCGTAGTTAGGATTTGGCCCTTATCTTTACCGGCAGTGATCTCGACCATACCAGGCACATTGATCGTGCCTGTTCCGATCACGTGATCGACTTTATTTTTCTTAAAAAGGAAGCCAATCCCTTTGGCCATGGTGCCCGCTACATTGCGCGAACGACCAATAATCTTTGAAAAGTCGTAATCGAGCCCCTTGACCGTGATACCAAAATCTTCACTGTGCTGGATTTTATTAAAAAGCTCCGCGCTCTTAAGCAAGGCCTTGGAGGGGATACAGCCCCAGTTCAGGCAAGTACCGCCAGGGCGCTCTTGCTCCACACAGGCCACTTTTTTGCCAAGTTGACCGGCACGTATAGCTGCGGCGTAGCCCGCTGGGCCGCCGCCGATGACGACGAGATCGTATTTTGTAGTCGATGACATAAGCCAAACTAAAAGCTACAAGTTGTGATGAGAGTCAATTCTTATCAAACATACGAATGTATTTTCATGAATTTTAAAACATTAAAAGATCGAAGCATATTCAATACGTCTATATCTCTCTTAATCAATAGGATCTGAAAGTCATATCGGTCATACAAGAGCATAAAGTTCCAGCAAATACCCGCGCGAGAGGAGTTACCACGCAATTAAATATCAATCACGTCGTCGTCTTTAATCGGTTTCTGAGTATTCGGGCGTTCTGGATTACCAGCATCAGGTCCAACATTTCGAGTGGAGCGCGACGTCCGCACTTGCACTTTATTTCTCCCAAAGACCAGATTGGCCATAAGGCCAGTCAAACTTACCACGAGTGCGCCAGCGAGTGCATCACCAAAGCTATCAACGCTGAAACCAACGACTAAATTACCGACAAGCATAAACAACAGCGCATTGATCATCCAAATTCCTATGCCAAAGGTCAGAATGATGAAGGGCAGCGCGAAGATCATGAGTAGTGGCTTTAGAAAGACGTTGCAAAGACTCAGTAGGAGCACTGCAACGATGAGCGCACTGGTATCGGTGTAGCGGATGCCAGTAAACATGTGCGAAGCGATGAGCACGCCGAGTGCTACGAGCAGCCAGCTTTTAAAAATTGATTTGTAATCCATAATTGAAGTTCAGGAGTCTACGGTCGAATCGACCTCAAAATTCGTTGAAAGTGTCTAGCGGAAACTCCGAAGAATAGGCGCTTCTCAACATGATGCTAGATTCGACGGAAGGCTAGAGTCTTGCAAGTGCGAACAGATTTTAAAGGCTTAGGGTTAATAATTTGCACTCAAAGCTTTGCGAAAAATGCCTCGCCACAACCGGATACCGACACGTGCGCCTGCCTTGTTTCTTTTAATCGGCATGGTTCTCGGCTTGATCCTTGCCCGCGAAGTCATAGCCCCCATTGGATTCGTGCTGTGCGTGGCAGGGCTAATGGCGGGGCTGAGCTATGGTCTATCTAAACAAAGCGGCGGACTATGGCTACTCAGCTTCATAACCGCCACGACCCTTTCGGCTTGGTCTTACGGCACATTACGCTTCCCGACGAAACCGGAGTCCGCCCAGTTGCAGCTTCCAATCCGTGAGGCCTACTTGCACTTCGAGGTCGACCGAGTCATGCAAGCACGCAGCCAATTTGGCAATGCGAGCGGTGCCGCGCGAATCATTAAAGCAAATGCGACCAGCCGTCTCATACCTGGAGACAAAGTCTTCTTTCGGATCAAACTGCCAGAGGCGGAAGCTTTTACCGTGCAACACGGCAGCGGAATCAAGGCGACTGGCGTGCTTACGCCGATTTCGCACGAGGTCGAGCCCGACAGCTTCGAGGGCTATTTAAAAGGCACAGGTATCCACTACCGTTTTGAACGCACCAGTGCGCTGGAGTTGGCGCGTCCACCCTCACACTTTGATCAATTTTGCCATAGGATGAATCTGCGCTTCCAAGAGTACCTAAGCCTCGGTGCGCCTGACGGAAAGAACATTGATGGCATCTACACGGCAATGTTACTTGGACGTAAAGCGGAACTTAGTGATGAGCAATCCGACCGCTTTCGTATGACAGGAACCATGCATTTCTTTGCGATCAGCGGTTTGCATATCGGAGTCATCGCCACGGTCATCGCTCACTTTCTGCTCCTCATGCGCATACCGCGTAAAGTAAGCCCCTTTATAGGACTGCCCCTGCTCTTTCTCTATGTCCAAATTACGGGGGCGTCGCCCTCTGCGGTGAGAGCTTTCTTAATGGCGCTATTTTTCTGGGCGAGCTTCGCCTTTGTCCGGCAGCGTTCACCACTAGCCGCGCTAGCGGCCTCAGCCGTCTTTGTCTTAATTTTTCAACCAGCGCAGCTCTGGAGTATTGGCTTTCAACTATCCTACACGGTGGTGCTGAGTATTTTACTCTTTGGCTTACCACTCTATGAGACTGCTTCGGAAAAGTTGGCGCCCTTCCGCTATTTGCCGAAGGCGAACTGGGCACCTTCACAACATCTCTATGCGTGGATACAAGACGCCCTACTTCTAGTCTTTGCCATCAGCTTCTCGGCATGGCTGGCCAGCGCACCACTCAGTGCGGCATTTTTCGGCTATCTCTCGCCTGGGGCCATTTTACTGAATATGTTACTAGTAAATTTGGTGGCGGTCGCCATTACCACAGGCGTGGTTTCGCTCTCGCTGGCACTTGTCGGGCTAAGCAGTGTCGCGGGCTTCATCAACCATGCTGCGTGGATAAGTATTCAGATGATGGATACGCTCGTCATAGGAAGCACCAAGATCCCAGGCATGATTTTACACTGCGACGGCTTCGCCGAATGGATCGCCTACAGCGTATTGGTCGCTTACTTCACACTGCTCTTTTGCTTACATCGGGCGCGGTCCCAGAGGTCGGCGGTGATTTGGCTGCTGCCACCCGCAGTGATCATAGCGGGGTTGCTGCTAGGGTTGGCGAAAATCTAAATCTTGCAGCGAAAGCGGTCGCAAACAAAAAACCCCGCTCTTTCGAGACGGGGCTTTTAAAAATAAAAAAATATTAATCAATTGCTCAACTAACTACGGCGGCTGAACTTGTTTTGGAACTTCTCGACGCGGCCTGCAGTGTCGACGAAGCGCTTCTCACCGGTGAAGGCAGGGTGCGAATCGGCAGTGATGTCGCAAATCACGACTTGGTGTTCAGTGCCGTCGATTGTTTCTGTCTTGCTGCCACGCATGGTGGACTGCGTCAGGAACTTGTGGCCTGTGGAGACGTCGACGAATGCGACAGAGTTGAGTGCAGGGTGTAGATCAGCTTTCACGGTGATATGCCTTCTAATAAAGTTAATGAAGTTTAAACCTTTTCCTTAACCCTGACGGGCTTTGAAGCGAGGATTAGACTTGCAGATTACGTAAACGCGACCCTTACGGCGAACGACTTGGCAGTCGGGGTGACGATTTTTGAGAGATTTGAGTGAAGATACGACTTTCATAGCGGAAAATAAAGAATGGGAGAAAAAAGGCTCCGTCTACCCCCCTGTCAATGGCAAAGGCGTAAATATTTCTGTTGAGCTTATGCCTGCTACCCGCCCGATTTAGAGCACTCTAGCTGCGTGAACGACTTTAATTCAGCGAGGGATCATCCGGGGCATCGGCCAGCAAGCGGAGCTCTGGTCGCTCCTGGCAAAGGAGGTCGTGCCAATCAATCTCACTGGGCTCGTCTTTGAGTGCCGGTAAACAACCAGAAAGCACCCAAGAGCCTTGATCGAGCTCCGCATTGAGTTGCCCCTCAGTCCACCCGGCATGCCCGAGGAAGCCAAGCAATTGAAACGCAGGGTCTTTTTCACAAATACTTTGCGCCTTTTCGCCATCGATCCCGAAATACAACTTAAAAGTGCCCTCTTCTAAGGACCACTTCCAGGCGACGAGTATTAATTGATCAGTCGCGACAGGGCCGCCGACAAAAAGTGGCACGCTGGCGAGTTTTGATCTAGCCAATTCGGAATCGTATTCGCCGAGTGTTTGCCCCATAGCACGATTCACGATGATACCGACAGAACCTTCCCTGTCTGTGTGAGCCGAGAGTAAGATCACAGTCCGACGAAAGTTTGGGTCAAGCAGATGCGGATGCGCGAGCAGCAAATTGCCGGCATGCGGCCTTTGCACTTCGCTGGCAATTTGGTCTCGGTTCATGCGCATAAGATTAAAGACGCTTTACTCTTAGAGTTGCTCGAGCGCTACACCGCTTTCGCCGAGGATATCTTTGACCAGCTCGTCGTTTCGATAATCACGGTGGTATTTAATGCGTTTGATGCCTGCTGCGGCCAAAATTTTGGCACAGTTGATACAGGGGAAATGGGTAACATATATGGTCGCACCTTCCAGCGAAACACCCCGTCGTGCGGCATCGCTGATCGCGTTCTGCTCGGCGTGTACGGTGGCTTGTTCGTGGCCATCACGAATCCGAGATGTATGAGATGTACCTGGCAAGAAGCCGTTATATCCAGCCGCTACGATGCGGTTTTTCTGCATCCCACCCGAAACGATAACGCAGCCAACATTGAGACGCTCACAACTGGAGCGCGATGCCATGAGCAAAGCCGTGGCCATAAAGTAGGCATCCCAAGAAGGGCGCTGCGACCAAGACTGCGTCAAGGCTTCTAATTGATCGAGCATCGCAGCGTCTTCGTTGGATTTATTTATACTCATTAAGTGCAGTCTGGTTCAACGACCCTAGGGGTAAACTCGAATTTCAAAAAACCCTGCAGGTAGCCCAGCAGAAAAGCCAGACTTGACTAGCCAGGTGTAGGCGGCGGTGTCGAAAGTGGTATCCCCAGAGCTCACTGAAAGCGTAGGTCTCCCGAGAACGCGGCCACCCGCTTCAACTCGTTGAAAATAGGTCGTCGGTTGTATCGCCTGCATCGATAGGACTGCTAACTCGGCTGATACGGTTTGCACTACCCTTCCCTCTACTGTGCGCACTTCAATAAAAACGCCCGTGTCCTCTAATTCTTCGACAACAGAAGCAGTTTGGCCTACGCCGCGAAACAGGTCCCAATAACGCAAGGCAAGTAGATCAGACGGCTCCGTCACCACGGACTTAAGACCCACGGGTAATCCTTCGGAAATTAGAGCTGTAGAGAAGTCACTCTGGGGTTCACCGTAAGCGGAAAAGCTCAGCAAGGTCCGCTCACGTGAGAGTGGTCGCAGGTTGTGAGAGGCATTCCATTTTCCAGGCACAAAGAGCGGTGCCGAATCAAAGAGCGCTGCCTGCTCCTCCAGCACTGCCCCAGAGAGAAGTTTACTCGGCGAAACGAATTGAACAAAAGGCGGCATCGCCTCGCGATTCGACAAAGGATTCGAAACCACACGAAAGACGAGGAAACCGACCAAGTGAGCGCAGACACCTAACAAAATTAAGACGTAGGAAAAAGGCGACAGTATCCTATTTGTTGTATCACCAACCGGCCTAGACTGAGCGTCTACTACTTCCATCACATCACAGAAAGGAAGCCCGGATCCAAAGTAGATCCTGCCCCATTAGCTGGTGAAAGCGGGGACTCGGAATTAGGTAAGTGCTCGCCCGCAATTTGCACCTGCACGAAGCCTGCATTTTGAGCCATCTGGCAGAGCTCTAAAAATAGCTGCAGATCCATGGAACCTTCGGTTTTAACGAGCAGGACCACATCCTTCCCTGGCAACTCTTCGATGTAATTTTGAAAACTGTGGTCAATCGAATTGAGCTCGAAAACGGCACCGTCGAAGAAGAGCATGCCACGGTTACCAATAGTCAAAACAGCGACAGGCAGGTTACTCGGCTGCATTTGCATACCCGAATCAGGTAAGTCCACCCGCACGCCTGGCACCATAACGAAACGGGTAAAGAGGAGGCTGAAGAGCAAGGCAATGACCAGCAGGTCGAGCACTGGAATCATATCAAAACTGATGGGTGGCCGCTTAAGCTGCGCGACCAAGCCGAGCGGCTCTGTGTAGCCGCGACTTACTTTACTTTGACTATCGTTTTTCTCGGCAGCCATATTATTACTTCGCGTCTTCGTGCGTGGATTCTTCGGCATCTGATTGCGTACTTAAAAACTCGTGAATGTCGTGCCCAACCCATTCAAAATCGTGCACTAAGGCACGCACGCGACCAGAAAGAAAGTGGTAGGCCAACATCGCCATAACTGAAATTGCTAAACCCGATGCCGAAGTAATCAAAGCCTCGGCTAGTAAACGACCTAACACCCCGCTATCACCATTAAAAGATTCCAATAAATAAAGTGCCTGGAGCGCCGCAATAAGTGTTCCTAAAAAACCAAGCAAGGGCGCCACCCTTGCGAGTGCTGCGATCGTGCCGATACGTCGCTCCAGTGTAGGAATCTCGACAATGGCTGCCGACTGAATAGCTGAACGAATCGTCTCTCGAGATTCACCATAGTTGAGCAAGGCAGACTTCATGATGCGAGCCATCGGTCCTGGTGTATCTTCACAGAGCGTTAGCGCTTCGACCAAGCGTTTCTTGCGCACTAGATTCTTAATGCCACTGAGGAAGTCCTGTGTGCCGATCTGTCCTTTGTGCAAAAAGAGCGAGCGCTCAATAAAGAGTACGAAACCCAGCAGACTAATAAACAGCAGCGGATACATGACGGGGCCGCCCTGTGAAATAAAATTATCTTGAAAGTAATCCATGTAAAAAAACTAATTTATTTTTTGTTAAAATTATTCGAGCTCTAGAATTTGGTCAACGCGCGAGATCGCAATGTGCCGACCGGGTAAATTGTAAGCGATTACCTGGCGATAGACCTTTCGCGCTTCGGCCAG
>Ga0302126_10000627_pt1 | contig 22272 bp, 17 predicted proteins | sample CB4_20m_MG_FD_203108 | JGI IMG/M metagenome (GOLD analysis project Ga0302126, IMG submission 203108) | Marine microbial communities from Western Arctic Ocean, Canada - CB4_20m | ecosystem: Environmental > Aquatic > Marine > Oceanic | place: Canada: Western Arctic Ocean | collected 2017-09-24 | reverse complement strand
TTCGAAGTGGTGAGCAAGAATTAGAGTGACCAGGGATATACGTCCCAGAGTAGGTTTGGCCTAATCTGTTTGGGGTAAGCCAAGGTAGGGATACGGATGCAGGACTGCTGCTGTTGACAAGGCTAACGCCCAAGAAAAATCACCCTTTAACGTTATTGATTCGGCTGGCTTACGTCTTTTACACAGCAGGGACCCTAACCTTTACAGGCGAGTAACGCGAAACACAGGAATGTCTCGTGGAGCTGCAGATTTCATATAACCATCAAAGGTTTTGTTGTTCGAAGCCGTTCTCTGGCAGGCTTCTTTTGCGTCACCTGCAGACAGTTCTTCAATCTGTGACGAAAATTGACCGGTTCCAATTTCTACATCAATCGTCGGGTTTACGCGCAAATTGTGCACCCAGGCCGGATCGTTCTTGGCGCCCGCGAAAGAACCAAACAACAGCATTTCACCCTCTTTTTTGACGGTCAAGACCAGTGGCACTAGCAGTGTTTTGCCAGATTTCCTGCCGATGGTGTGCAAGATGATCATTGGCATACCTGCAAACATGGCCACCTTGCCTTCGTTTGCTCGGAATTCCTCAATGATCTTTTCGTTAAATGCGAAATTGTCTTTGTTCATCGTTTCTTCCATGTCCTTTTTGTATCGGTATATCTTTAGGAGTCTTGCTGGTGTTGTGGCAGGCAAAGCATGTGGATTCTTGCATGCGTATACGGGGTCAAGATTAACGGCTTTTTGATGATTAGTAAAACCCGTTATATATTTATCATCGCATGGTTCTTCGAAATTGATCGTTAAACGAAATTCAAATTTTTCGCGCTGTAACAGGCGCGTGGCTTGATGAGGGTTGTCCTTGCGGCCTCTGTCCTTGCGGCCTCAGGCGCCTTTATCCTACGCCGATTGACAGCCGGGCAATGACTTGGCTTCCTAGATTAGTGATGAAGGGAACAGACCCACAAAGTATCGGCCATATCAGGGCGTGCGTTGCGCATTTTTTGTTCGCTGCACCGGTGTTTCTTCAACGAAGTGTTTAGGTTCAGGCCCAGACCGCTTATCGGATAGATGTCCCAGGAAAAGATAACTGGAGACGGGTTAATTGAGCCTAATTATCGTCGTTACGAAATCGATTTAGGGCGGGTGCTCTGCCGATCCTTCCCGAGCATCAGATAGAACGCCGGCACAACAAACAGGGTGAACAATGTCCCGATACCCAGACCGGTCGCGATGACCAGACCAATCTGGAATCGACCTTCAGCACCAGGCCCAGAAGCGATAAGCAGCGGCACCATCGCCATTAACATCGCCAGCGTTGTCATCAGGATAGGCCTTAAGCGAACCGAGGCTGCTTCCAACACGGCATCGAGCTTCGACAGGCACCGTTCTTCCTGCATTCGGTTCGCAAAATCAACAATCAATATCCCATTTTTTGCGATCAGACCGATCAATGTGATCAGCCCGACCTGCGTGTACAGGTTCAAACTCGCAAAGCCAAGCGTGATGAAAATCATGGCGCCTGCAATAGACATAGGTACCGAGATCAAAATGATCAGTGGGTCCCGCCAGCTTTCAAATTGCGCTGCAAGTACCAGATAGATCACCAGTAATGACAGAAAGAAGGTCAGTATCAAAGCGCTGCCCTGCTGTTTAAATAGCCGAGACTCACCGATGTAATCAAAGCTAAATTCCCTGGGAAACGCGGTGGCTTCGTTTTCCATAAACTGGATCGCCTCGCCAAGGGTTACCCCGGGAGCCATGACGCCACTGATAGTGACTGAATTGAGTTGTTGGAACTGTCGTCTACTGGTTGGTTGGGTCAGTGTTTCATAGGATACCAGGCTGGATAGGGGTACCAGGTCGCCGGCTCCGGTACGAACATAGTATTCATCCAGCTGTCGGTGATCGCCGCGGAATTGCCGGGCCACCTGTGGAATGACTTCGTAACTTCTTCCCTGAAGAGAAAACCGGTTGACATAGCTACCGCCCAGAAAAGTCGCCAGAGTGACGCCGATATCAACCATATCGACACCCAGATCGCCGGCGCGATCCCTGTCGATAGTGATTTTTGTCTGCGGTAATGTCATGTCCATAGATTTGTCCAGAAACATGAACTTGCCACTTTGCATGGCCTTGCCGATGAGTTCGCCAGCCACATCATTTAACTGCGCAAAGTCCTGGTCTGAAGTAATAACGAATTGTAATGGCGCGCCACTGGCGGCGCCGGGCAGTGATGGAAAGGAAAATACAGCTACTCTTATGCCAGCAATCGAATTGAAGTGGCGCTGTACCTCGGCTTGTAGTTCTACTTGGGTTTTGTCCCGTTCAGCAACGGGTAGAAACCTTACCCCGCCAAACGATGTTGCTGGTGTTCCACCGCCGCCGATTAAGATGAAGTGCCTGATATGTTCAGGAATACTTTCAACGATATCTACTATCTGACGGATGTACGACGTCGCGTATCCAAGAGTTGCTGTTTCCGGCGCTTTGATTTGAATATTCACAACCTCTCGGTCTTCGGCCGGTGCCATTTCAGTCTTGCTGGTGGTAAACATAAAAAAGATGCTGACCACAATAGCGGCCGAGAACATCAGGAATACAGGCAGGTAATTAAGCGAGGCACGAAGCGCATTGCGATAGACTTTTGCCAGTTGATTGAAAATAGTTTCAACCCTCATTTCAAATTTCTCGGGTTCATCACGACTGTTCAGTACTTTTGACGCCAGCATAGGTGAAAAGACCAACGCGATAATCCCTGAAATCAACACAGCACCAGCAAGAGAGAAGGCAAACTCTGTAAACAGGATGCCGGCAAGTCCGCCCATGAAAGCGATCGGCAGATAAACCGCCAATAAGGTCGTGGTCATTGAGATGATCGGCATGGCCAATTCTCGGGCCCCGTCCTGTGCAGCGGCCAGTGGTGTCTTCCCCTGCTGAATGTGTCGATGCACGTTCTCCACCACGACAATGGCATCGTCCACGACCAGCCCGATAGCCAACAGTAAGGCCAATAACGTTAGCAGGTTTAGGGAAAACCCGAACAACAGCATAATGAGCCCCGCACCGATCAGGGCCAGGGGCACGGACAGTGCCGGAACAATTGCCGCATGCCAGCTGCCTAGTGACAACAGGATGATGATCAGTACGATTATCATGGCCTCTGCGAGCGTACGTAGGACTTCATTGATGGAATCTTCGATGTACTGGCTCCCATCGTGAACCCGATATAGCGTTAGTGAGGCTGGTAGTTGACGTTCGATATCCTCCACCTGTTGTCTGACCGCATCGGAAACCAGCAGTGGGTTGGCGCCAGGGGCCGCTTCTATCCCCACCATGATGGCGGGATGGCCGTTGAACCAGCTGGTTTGATCAAAGTTTTTGGCGTCCAGAGAGACCTCTGCAACATCGCTCATTCGTACCAGCGACGCCTCATCGGACCGAATGATCAAGTCGCTAAACGCATGGACGTCAGAAATGTCGGTTGTGGCCGTCAGGTCAATACTCAGGTAATCGCCTTTGGTTCGTCCCACGCCTGCCTGGTAATTGTTCCTTTGCAATGCGGCCCTGATATCGGTCGCAGTAACATCTAGCGCAACCATGCGCTGCGGATTCAACCAGATTCGCATGGCATAAACCTGGTTGCCGCTGATTTGCGCTTTGGCAACCCCGGGGATAGCCTGTATTTTCGGAATCGGGCCACGCATTAAATAGTCAGTGATCTGGCTAGGGTTCATTTCATCGCTCGAAAAGGCGAGATAAAGCAGCGCGAAGGAGTCACCTGTTCGCAGGTCGATCACGGGGTCCAGTGCTTCGCGGGGCAAGACGCTGCGCTGGCTCGCGACCTTCGCCTGAATTTCGGCGATGGCGACGTTCGGGTCAATATTCAAGTCCATGTTGGCGGAAATGATGGAAACGCCCTGGTTCGAATTTGACACCATGTAATCAATGCCGGCAGCTTCCGAAATGGCGCGCTGCAGTGGCGTGGTAATAAAACCCTGTACAAGCTCGGCGTCGGCACCCGGGTAGGCTGTGGTGACTGAAATAACGGCCTTGTCTGCGCGAGGGTATTCGCGGAGTTCCAGCAGGGTCATGGACCTAAAGCCAACAAGTAGTATCAGCAGGGTAATGACAGTTGCCAACACGGGTCGGTTGACAAATATGTCGGTGATTTTCATCCCCGGGTGGCTCCACCCATTAGCTCAACTGAGTTGTCGATTCGTATGTGTTGTCCGTTGCGCAGTTTTAATTGACCTGCACTGACGACCTGCTCGCCACTATTAATTCCTTTGATGATTTCAACGCGTGTGCCAAGGATACGGCCAGTTGTTATCTGACGGCGGTGCACGGTTAGTGCGTCACCTTCCTGGGTGACGATAAAGACACTGTTGCCGTATGGCAGGAACTCCACCGCGGTTCTTGGCAGGGTAACGACCGTGTTCGCACCGCCCAGTATTATAGCGACCCGGGCGAACATGCCTGGACGAAGTCTCGTATCGTCGTTTTGCAGGGTGGCTTGTAGTTTAATGTTTCGTGTTCTGGACTCGACCTTAGGGCTGATAGCGCTTATCGCTCCCTTAAAGGTTTCAGCGGGGAACGCAGCCACGGTAACTTCAATGACCTGACCGATGGACAGGGAACTCAAAGAGCGCTCAGGTACCGTGAAATCCGTAAAAATCGGATCAAGTTGCTGTAGCGTAACGATCGGTGTGCCTGGCGAAAGATATTCACCGAGGTTGATTTCACGAATACCTAGCTCGCCGCTAAACGGCGCCCGGATCGACTTGCGGGCAATGAGTGCTTGTTGCTCTTCTGCGCGCGCCTCTAGGCTGTCAAGAACGCTTTTAGTCCGGTCTAGTTGAGCTTGGGAAAGCAAAGTCTTTATCGAAAGCCCTCTGGCTCGCTCGTAGTCCTGCTTTGCCAGTTCTAACTGGGCATCAAGTGAGCGTAGTTCGGCTGCTTCTGCCGTGTCATCTAACTGCAGTAGTTGAGCACCGATTTCGACGCTCGATCCTGAGACAAAACTTATTGCCGCAACAACGCCGGAAACTTCTGCGCTGACTTCTACGCCCTGAACCGCCCTAAGACTGCCGACCGTGTTGATTTTGTGTGCCCAGGATTCTGTTGCTGCGATGGCGGTTGAAACGGTGACAACCGAAGGCCCTCTCGCGGATAGTCGCTCAGTGATCTGTTTCTGCTGGTAGGCTTTCCAGCCGAATATGCCTCCGAAGACAATAGCTAATGAAAATGCGACGATAACAAGCCGTTTGATCATAGGTTTTGTGAGCGCGGGACTCGCGGCAGACTGGACAACTTAATGATCCTGACAACTTTTTTGTACATTACATTTCTCTTATGGGCTTGATCGTTAGGTAGGATAAATATTGATCGGGATACCGCTGGAATGTGTCATCCCGGTAAACTGCTGGAGTCCTTCCTTCCCGTTGATTAGCAGGTTGGTATTTGAGCCGACTTCGCGAACAGGGGCCTGCTGTCCTGGGGCCACCCCCCAGCAATGGTGCATAGCCACGACGCCGGGTTTGATTCGGTCGTTGGCTTTGACGACGGCAGGAATGGATCCGTGAGGTGACTGAATCACAACTTCACTGTCATCGGAAATATTCATTGCCGCCAGATCATCCGGGTGCATGTGTGCAGGGTTGGTGGTACCTGATTTTGCAACGATTGCGGGCAGGCTACGACCAAACGAATTAAGAACGTATTTGCTGCGAAATCCAATCAATTGATGGCTGTAATCTTTCTCTGTTTCAACGCTATCATTTAGGGCCTGAAATTCGTCGGCGACGCCCACAGGGAAAAGCTTTAGTCGGCCAGTTTCGCCTTCGGGCGCAGGTTGGACTTCAACTTTCATGTCTTCAAATATATGCCCGCCTGGATTGTCTCTTAAAAAATTAAGATCCGCGCGTGAGCCTTTGGTGATGGCCTGCAGTAGCTCAAACTTAGTGGGTTTTCGGTCGTTGGGAATGACGCTGTTTTTAATCTTCACCTCCAAACCCATTCGTTTCGCAAGCCCCCAATAGAACTCCCATTCTTCGATCACGTCGTGATCGGTTTCTACTACCGCCTTACTGTATTGACTATAGGGTTTTTCGTACCAGTAATCGGCAAGCAGCGTGACGTCTTCACGCTCGAGAGTGAGTTTTGGTGCAAATATATAGTCGGCCATTTCCGCAGTAGCAGACATGTAAGGGTCAATACAGATCAGTAGATCCAATTCCTGGAGCGCCGCGAATGCCTTTTCCTGGTCTGGAAAAGCCATCAGGGGGTTACCGGCAATCACGAATAGTGCCTTTATTTGGCCTTCACCTGGCATGAGTATCTCATCAGCCAGCTGTGAAGTTGGCATTTCGCGAACGCCTGTCGGGGACGCGAGTTCTCCAAGGTCAGGGTGTGTGCGGCTGCGGTCTCCTCGGCCCCAGGCGACCGGGGCTTCAAATACTTTGGCAACTTTTGGTGCCTCCGGAGCCAGTGAGCCAGGGTTGGGGTGCGTGTCCCCCGCGCGGTAGTAGCGGCCACAAATAGTATTCAAAGAGGCCGCCAGATGCTGTGTCAGATTGGGGTGGGCGCCCATTTCAGGGCCTGTACCGGTGATTGCAACGCCTCGGGGGCCTGCCGCAAACGTCCTGGCAGCTTCAATGATCAGGTCTTCAGGAATGTCGGTGCGGACAGAGACCGTTGCAAGGTCAAAATCTTCAACAGAGGCTCGCAGCTCATCAAGCCCGCTGGTGAACTGATCACAGAATTCAGCGTCGTGCAGATCCTCCGTCAAGATCACTCTAATCATGCCAGCGAGTAGCGTGGCGTCTTCACCGGGTTTGATTTGCAGGTGAATGTCCGAGCGCCGCGTCAGTTCGGTTACTCTTGGATCAATAGCAATCAGTTTGAGTCCGCGCTTTCTCGCTTTGCGAATTTGGTCTGACGGGCTAACAGAAGGAACCCCGCCTGGAGGGGCATAGTGCGACACGAGTGGATTGTTACCAATAATCATCGCTACGTCGGAGTCGTGAAAGTAATGACCTCCTGCGGTCCAGTAGCCCATGCGGGAACCAACAAAGACCTTGGCCGGTTGGTCGATGGTCACGCTCGTATAGTAGGAAGGTGACTTCAGCGCGTTGTGCCATTCCCTGCTGTAGACAAGCTGCCCGGAATTCTGGAATGCAACAGTGCCGTTATAAGTGGCAATAGAACGAGGTCCGTATTGCTCAACGAGTTTGCTGACACGCGCGGCGATTTCATCGAGCGCTTTCTCGCTGGTGATGTCTTCGAACTCTCCGTTGCTGTTCTTGACTTTACAGGTCGTCATCCGTTGTGGCTGGTACATTTGTTCGACCAGTTGTCTGCCCTTAATACAGGTATAACCGCCATACATCTCGTTGTCGGTATCGGGCTTAACAGAGAGAACTTTTCCATCAGAGACCTCAGCCAACATGGGGCAATAGGCATGGCAATAGCGGCAGAAGGTTTTGTGAGTCGTTGTGGTCATTTTTAGGGCACAGTCAGAGTGTGAGACTTCTAATGTGTCGTCGCGTGCCGTTAAAGTCAACTCTGTAGAATACCATTTAGCTGCGTTATTGCTTATGGTTCATAGCGCACGGAACCTGCCGATAGCAGAACAACCCGTTTACCAGAGGGCGTATGCAGTCGTATGCAAAGAGATTTACTTAAACAAGTACAGAATTTATTTGAGAACACCTATGGGACGCCTGTCCGTTCGGCTGACGTTCGTCGGTTCTTCTCGCCAGGTCGAATTAACCTGATAGGGGAACATATCGATTATTGTGGTGGCCTGGTATTCCCAGCGGCGATCCAGTTTGGGACGGTTATTATTGCGCAACCTAATGAGCTGGGAACAATTAGGGTGGTGTCCGTCAACGAGTCCGGTAAGGTTGAATTTAATCCTGCGGGTGCGTTACAGCGAAGCACACCTGCCCATTGGGGCGATTACGTCAAAGGGGTGTTCTTAGAGTACAGCAAGATTAATGTCGATTTTTCGGGTCTGGATGTAGCCGTTGGCGGTGATATACCGGGTGGTGGCCTGTCTTCCTCGGCATCTCTGGAAGTGGGCATTGCCGTGTTGATCGAGGCATTCACCGGGTACGCCAGTTCCGACGACAAGTTCGCTAATCGGCAGGCATTGAGTTGGTTAGCACAGCGAGCTGAAAATGAATTTGTCGGCGTCAACTGCGGCATCATGGACCAGGGCGCTATTGCACTGGGTAAGAAAGATCATGCGATGCTAATGGACTGCAGCGACCTTTCCATCAATTACTTTGCGGTTGAGTTGGGTGATTGCAGTTTGTTGATCGTCAATAGTTGCAAGCAGCGCCGCTTAGGCGAGTCAGCTTATAATAAACGCTGCGAGGAAGTAGCGCAGGCACTGTCTATTCTGCAGCCCGTGTTTGGGATTGATGCGCTCTGCGAGTTACCCATTGGTCTGATGAACGATGCTCTAAGATGTATTGAAGATCCAATATTACGCAGGCGTGTACGCCATGTTGTTAGCGAGCATGATCGGGTGGCTCAGGCGGCCAGTAGGCTGTCGAGCGGTGACATCAAAGGATTTGGCAAGCTTCTGGACGAGAGTCACCTTTCCCTGCAGCAGGATTACGAAGTGACAGGCCATGAGTTGGATACATTAATTAGCCTTGCCCGGGCACAACCCGGTGTTCTGGGTGCGCGAATGATGGGAGCTGGTTTCGGTGGGTGTGGCCTGGTGCTGATACAGACATCTGACATTGAACAGTTCACGGAAGTTGTCGGGATCGCTTACCGGGCAGAGATTGGCTACGACGCAGAATTTTACCCAGCAGAGATTGGCCCCGGGGCTCAAGAGATTATGAGTACGATTAATGATCGCTAGCAATGAGTAATGATAGGGGCGATTTTAACCCCGTGGATCATCCACATCGCCGCTTTAATCCGCTGTTGCGGCAGTGGGTGCTGGTGTCGCCACATCGCACCAAACGACCCTGGCAGGGAAAACAGGAAGCGCCCAACTTTATCGAAAGGCCTCGGCATGGTCCGGATTGTTACCTGTGCCCTGGCAATACGCGGGCAAACGGGAAAGTGAACCCCAGCTATTCGACCACTTATGTGTTCGACAATGACTTCGCGGCCTTGATGAAGGACGGCCCCGCTGTCAAGGTGCTCAACGAAGGCCAATTGATGCGGTCAGTGCCGGTGACGGGACAGTGCAGGGTGATTTGTTTCTCACCTCGTCATGATCTGACCTTGCCAGAGATGTCAGTCGAAGCGATTACGGGCGTCGTAGCGCTTTGGCGAGATCAGTACGTTGAATTGGTCCAGCACCATGCCTGGGTTCAGGTATTCGAAAACAAAGGCGAGGCTATGGGGTCCTCCAACCCGCACCCACATGGCCAAGTTTGGGCAAGCCATTACCTGCCGAGTGAACCGACACAGGTGGATGCGAATTTTCGAGCCTATTTTCTGGACCATGGTTCACCGATGCTGGTGGACTATGTCGAGGCTGAACGTCGCGATGGCGCGCGAATCGTGGAGGAAAATGATGACTGGCTGGTTGTTGTTCCTTACTGGGCACTGTGGCCCTTTGAGTTGCTTTTATTGCCACGCAGACATGTGCGGCATTTTGGCGAGTTGCAAGCAGGTGAGCATCGATCGCTGGCGCAGATACTCAAGCGCTCCCTTACAAGGTACGACAATCTTTTCGAGACGAGTTTTCCGTATTCCATGGGATGGCATCAGGCACCAGGTATGGTGGCGGGCATGGATAACAACCGTGATCATTGGCAGCTACATGCCCACTTCTATCCGCCGTTGTTGCGGTCGGCGACAGTCAGGAAGTTTATGGTAGGGTTTGAAATGCTGGCAGAAGGACAACGTGACATCACGGCTGAGCAGGCGGCAGAACAACTTCGGTCGCTGTCAGCGACCAGGCATTATCGTGCAGGGGTCTAGCGGGATAAGATATTTAAGCGTGTGCAGGGCTCAGCGTAGTTTTACTTGCGCAGATCGAATTCTGCAAAAGAAATCAGACGCCTTGCTGATTCATCCCATAATGCGAGTTTCGCTAGGCGAAAACTTTCCCAAAAGGTAATTGATTTGCCCTCCTGAAGCATTGGGTCCGAATAGTGGCAGGCGGCTAGCTTATAGTTCGGGATCTTTGGGTTCAGGTGGTGGAGATGGTGGTAGCCGATATTGCCGGTTGCCCAGTGAAGCCAGCGAGGCAGGTTATAAAAGGAACTGCCTTTCAGGGTTGCATCTTTATAGTTCCATGCCTCGTTTCGCTCCCAGTAGGCTTCGTCAAATTGGTGCTGGACATAAAACAGCCAAACGGCGATGGTCGAGGACATTAGCAATACGGGTAAAAAAACGAGTAGCACGGCTTCCAGCCCGAAAAACGACATCATTGCGCCATAGTAAATTAGCATGCCGACATTGGTGCCCATGATGCTGACCCAGACTTTTCGGGGTGCTTTTTTTTGTTCAAATGGAAAGCGCTGCATAATGAGAAAATGGATAGGCGCGAAAATGAACATCAGAATGTGAGGGTTTCGGCCAATCCGGTACCAGACGCGACGCCAGAAACCTGTAGCCTTGAACTCTTCGGTGGTCAGTGTCACGACATCGCCATGACCCCTTCGGTCAAGGTTTCCAACGGTCTGATGGTGCACTAGATGCTGGCTGCCCCAATAGTCGAGAGGTGTGTTGGTTAATACGCCAATAAGGCTGCCAAGTGCCTTGTTCTGCCAACCCTTTCTTGGCAAATAAGACTCGTGGGCACAGTCGTGTCCGATCATGAATAGTCTAACGTGAGCCACTGTCGCAAGTAGCGAGATCGCAAGAACATAGCCATAGGAAACCGGGAGCAGTGCAAACATCAGGTAAATGGAGGTGATATAAAGCATCAACGTGTTGCCGAACTGAAAGAGTGCTTTGGAATAAGAAGGCGAGGCAAAATCTCTCGCGATCTGTGAAGCCGATACATGGTCCGTCAATTAACTACGTCCTTTGGTGCTTATCAAATCGTTAAGGGCGTAGTATAGCCAATTCTAACGCGTCTCCCAATCTGTTGATGGGCAATAAGTTGATTCTTTTAGTAATACTGTTTTTGCTGGTTTCTCTATTTTCTGGTTTCTCTATTTTCTGGTTTCTTTATTTTCTGGTTTCTTTGCAGGTTGGTTCTATATCGCCTCCCCAGCAGAATATTGACCCGTAACTTGGGGCCTTTGAATGCCGTTCATTCTCGCGGACAAGCGGCGCAGTCAGTGTAAAGTTGATGGGGCCTGTTAGCGTTTTACAGCAGGTCATGTTTCGTTTTACCGGCAGGGAACTGTGGTTTGGTTTAATCAATATCCAAGGTGGGGTAAGCTTTTTTCTTTTGAGTAAGACCCCTCATGATTGCAACAGAAGCGCAACTGCGACAGAACATCAGTCAGCCCTTTGAGGCGCAGGCTATACAAGCGCTTGCTGAGCCGATGGAAGCGACCGAGGTTGTGATTTCGACTTTTCCAAAGTGTGGGACCACCTGGGCTGCCCAGATTGTGCACGGACTGCGTTCTGCGGGCGATGTTAGTTTCGACAATATTAGTGAGGTGTTCCCGTGGTTCGAAATGGGATATCGGTTTGGGCATGACCTGTCGAGGCCCCAGAAATTTTCACCGCATCTGTTCAAATCCCACATGCAGTTATCTGAGTTGCCGACTGGTGGTAAGGTGATCAATATCATCAGGAATCCTGGAGACACATTAGTTTCCTATTACAATTTTTGGTCAGGTGTCCTGTTTGACCCGGATGTTATTTCGATCGAAATGATGGCAAGGCAGTTGTTCCTGTTGGATCGGAGTCGCGGTCCCCAGAACATGTTTCGACTGAACTACTACCAGCATTTGGTTGATTTCCATGCGACAAGTTACGACGGTCAGGTGCTCTATATTGCCTACGAAGATATGAAGTTGAATTTGCCTGCTGCTGTCAGACGAATCGCCAGGTTTATGGGTCTTGATCCGAGTAGGATTCTTCAGCAGAAGGTGATTGAGCAGGCCAGTTTTGAGTTTATGTCCCGTCATAGGGGAAAGTTTCAGGAACGGGTGCCTGGTGGTGTGCTGGAAATGGTGGTGACGGGCAGGGTGGGTGATGCTAAACAAAATATTTCTGCCGAGCTTCAATCCGCACTTGATGAGGCCTGGCAGAGATATGTAACGCCGGTGCTGGGGTATGAAAACTATGATCAGTTGGTTGATTCAATTTCACTTAGTCGATAAGTCGTGGGGTTTAAATGTCTAAAAAGAAAAAGGCGCTTGGGAGTCTGAGAGATCAATTAAAAGACGCTGGTCTTGTCACCGCTAAACAGGTGCGAAAAGCAGAAAAAGGCGCGTTACGATCTGATCTGCGTATTAAAAAAGGAATAGATGTAGACGAGGCGAAGAACGAAGTTGAAGCCGCGCGGCTAAAAAAGCTCGATGAAGATCGACAAAAAAATGAAAGACTTAACGATTTGGCCAAAGAGAAAGCTTTGTCTGCGCAGGTTAAGCAGTTGATCGCATCAAACTCGAAGCGTCAGGACGGTAATGTTGCTTATAATTTTGAAGATCAGGGCAAGATTAAGAAAATCTATATTTCTGAAGAAAACAAAAGGCAGTTGAACAAAGGTTACCTGGCAATTGTTCAGGCCGGGGATAAGTACGACCTTGTGCCAGAAGTAGTCGCGCAAAAAATTGAAGCGCGCAGTGCCAAGACCGTGTTGTTCTTGCATGACCGTTCAAACGAGATTATTGATGAAGACGATCCCTATAAAGACTACCCGATTCCTGATGACCTGGAGTGGTGAGCCGTTCGCGCAGCTAACCGAAGCGCGCCGTCTTTTAGACCGATACAATTGTAAAGCACCAGGCTTAGTGCTTTACAATTGTGCCAAAGATCAGTCAGTTATGATGGTGGCGTGCGGATGACCAGATTGCGGATTTCAGTCATGTCTTCCATCGCAAAGCGAACGCCTTCCCTGCCTAACCCTGAATCTTTGACGCCGCCATAAGGCATGTTGTCTACACGGTAGGACGGCACATCTCCGACCACCACACCGCCAACTTCCATTTCGTCCCATGCCTGCTGCACTTTGTAGAAGTCGCGGGTGAAGATGCCTGCCTGTAGTCCAAACTTACTATCATTTACCATCGAGATAGCATCGTTCCACGTGGAGAATTTCTGGAGGACTGCTGCAGGGCCAAACGCCTCTTCCACACACAGATCCTGGTCCAGTGGAACATTTTCCATTAACGTCGCATCCAGCATCGCGCCGTCGCGGGTGCCGCCGCAAAGGATCTTACCGCCAGCAGCAGCAGCCGCTTCGATCCAACCGTGTAGGCGAGATGCTTCCTTCTCCGAGATCATTGGGCCTATGAAGGTCTCGCGGATCTTCGGATCGCCTTTGACCAGCGTTACCGTTTTGGCGATCAACTTTGCCTTCATTACATCATAAATGTCTTCGTGGATCATGATACGCTGAACGCCGATGCAAGATTGGCCCGACTGGTAAAAGGCACCAAAGATGATGCGGTTGACAGCGTCGTCAAGATTCTTAGTGTCCGCATCTACCACAACCGCGGCGTTGCCCCCCAGCTCCAGAACGACCTTCTTTTTACCGCAACGTGCCTTCAAATCCCATCCGACGCCTGGCGAACCGGTGAAGGACAGCAGTTTAAGCCTGTCATCGATGGTGAAGAGATCAGCGCCGTCTCGCGAACAGGCGAGTATAGAGAAAGCGCCTTCCGGCAAGTCCGTCTCCGCCAAAATTTCGCCCATGATGATGGCGCCGAGTGGTGTTCGCGACGCGGGTTTCATGACGAATGGGCAACCGACGGCCAGTGCTGGTGCAATCTTGTGCGCGGCAAGGTTCAGCGGAAAATTAAAGGGCGAGATGAAAGAGCAAGGGCCGATTGGGACCCGTTTCCACATGCCCTGATAACCTTTTGCGCGGGGCGAGATATCCAACGCCTGCAACTCGCCGTGCATACGGGTGGATTCCTCAGCGGCGATTTGGAACGTGTCGATCAGGCGTGTCACCTCGCCTTCGGCATCGTTGATTGGTTTGCCGGCTTCGATGCATAGCGCCATAGCCAGTTCGTCGAATCGCTCACCAAAGCGGGTGACGCAATGCTGCAGGATCGCCTTTTTCTCAAAGGATGGCATTCTTGCCATGGGTTCCGTCGCGCGAACAGCACCAGCGATGCCTTCGTCGATAGCCTTGGGGTCTGCCAGCGCGCAGCGCGTGGCGACTTCGCCGGTATACTTGTCGGTGACTTCCAGGTCCTCGTTGGCGTAAACCGCTTTGTTGTTCAAATAGTATGGGTATTTGGGTTGAAGCGTGGCCATGATCAATCTCCTTGAAATGTTAGAAATGGCGAGGGGCGCCTAGGCCCCTCGCGGCTATCAGCGAACTTAGATGGAGGCTGAGTGTTTCTTGATGTCGATATTCAGGATCTGGTCGTTGTCTGCATAGTCCACGGGACAATCGATTAGATGAACGCCCGGCGTAGAAAGTGCGGTGTTCAGAATCCCGGGTAGCGCCTCGGCCGAATCCACCCGATGGCCGATGCCGCCATAAGCTTCTACATACTTGACGAAATCCGGGTTGCCGTATTGAAGGCCCCAATCATCGAAGCCCATATTGGCCTGTTTCCAGCGGATCATACCGAATGAGTTATCGTTCAGGATGAGGACAGCGAGGTTCATCTTCTCGCGCACGGCTGTTTCCAGTTCTTGCGAGTTCATCATGAACCCGCCGTCGCCGCAAATCGCCAGAACCTTGCGGTCTGGATGGACCATATGTGCAGCCATAGCAGACGGCAGGCCTGCTCCCATTGTCGCCAGTGCGTTATCCAGCAGAACGGTGTTGGGCTGATGCGCGCGATAATTCCGGGCGAACCAGATTTTATAGACACCGTTGTCGAGGCATATCATGCCGTCGTCTGGCAATGCTTCGCGGACTTTTTTAACGACATGCTGTGGATAGCATGGAAAGCGCCCGTCGTCAGACCCTTTAAGGATGTTGGCGTCGTGATGTTCGCGAACAGCCATCATGCGGGTAAAGTCCCAGTCCGCTTCGGCGCTATTCTTAGCGCCATTTTTTATTTCCCAAATCGCGTTTCCGATGTCTCCAATCACCTCAATCTGCGGAAAGTAGACGGGGTCAACCTCCGCGGTGTTGTATGAAATGTGTATTACTTCGGCGCCGCCGGGCTTCATGAAAAACGGCGGTTTTTCAATCACATCATGGCCGATATTCAGAATTAGATCAGCGGCTTCGATCGCGCGGTGAACATAGTCTCCTGCTGATAGGGCAGCGCAACCCATGAACAAAGGATGCCGCTCGTCAACCACGCCTTTGCCAAGCTGGGTGGTCACGAACGGGATTCCTGTTTTGTCGATAAACTGCGTCAACATCTTCGATGTCATCTTACGATTCCCGCCGGCACCGATGATGATGATCGGCGATTTAGCGGCGTGCAGCTTTTCCAGCGCGTGGATAATGGACTTTACTTCTGGGACAGGGCGACGCACAGCCGATTTTGGGATTGGGCGCGCATCTGTTTTTTCTTCAGCGACATCTTCCGGAAGTTCGATATGGACGGCGCCAGGTTTTTCCTGCTCAGCAAGCCGGTAAGCTTCGCGGACTCGCGACGGAATGTTGTCGCCAGCAACTAGCGTGACGGCGTATTTCGTGATCGGCTTCATCATCTCGACAACGTCAAGAATCTGGAACCTACCCTGTTTCGATTTCTTGACGGGTTTTTGACCGGTGATCATCATCATAGGCATGCCACCTAGCTGTGCATAAGCAGCTGCAGTGGTGAAATTTGTCGCGCCAGGTCCAAGCGTAGAAACACAGACACCGGTCTTGCCGGTTAGGCGGCCGTAGACAGAGGCCATAAAACCAGCGCCTTGTTCGTGACGAGTGAGTACTAGCTTTATTTTCTTCGACCGACTGAGGCTGTCGAGAAAATCGAGGTTCTCTTCGCCTGGAATGCCGAAAACGTATTCACATCCTTCAGCTTCAAGACATTCGATAAAGAGATCTGATGCTTTTTTCATATTGGGTTCCTGAACGTTAACGGACAAGTGTTGTTTATCCTGAAGGTTGAATACTTTAGCGAAATGCGGGTGGCTTTGCAGCGGTTCCTGCCAGAGCCGTTGCAAAAAATAGTTAATTGCCAACATTGCATCACCAAAGTTTTTTCAGCGCCCCCTGGCGTAAACTGTTTTCGATGGTTCGGCTTAGAAATGCCTGGATCATGGGTATACTGCCCTCAATAATTAAAGAATAAGGATCAATTATGAACACAAATCGTCAGTGGCTACTCGCCAAACGACCACACGGTACGGTTGGTAAGGAAAACTTTGAATATTCCGAAAACCCAATACCCCAACCCGGCGATGGCGAGGTACTGGTCAGGAACCTGTTTTTGTCCTTTGACCCCACTCAACGTGGCTGGATGGAAGACCGTGAGAGCTATCTTCCGCCAGTCAAACTAGGTGAGCCGATGCGAGCAGGGTCGGTCGGCCAGGTGTTGGAAACCAATCACCCGGGCTTCGCCAAAGGGGATCTGGTGCAGACTACCGGAGGTTGGCAGGATTTTGTGGTCGCTGCTCCTGGGCAGGGTCCAATGGGCTTGTCAAAGGTGCCTGATGGCATTTCTCCCGAAATGATGATGTCCGTTCTGGGCGTGACCGGTTTGACGGCCTACTGGGGTTTACTTGACCTGGGTGAACCTAAAGCAGGAGAGACAGTGCTTGTTTCTGGCGCTGCCGGGGCAACCGGTTCTGTTGCTGGCCAGATTGCCAAGATAAAAGGCGCTCGGGTTGTCGGGATCGCAGGTGGTCCGGAAAAATGCCAGTGGCTAAAAGATGAACTGGGGTTCGATGATGTCATCGATTACAAAAATGAAAATGTTGATGAGAGGATCGGTGAAACCTGCCCAAACAAGGTCGACGTTTTCTTTGACAATGTTGGTGGTGGCATTCTTGAGGCAGCACTTAATCACATTAATATGAAGGCACGGGTTGTGCTGTGCGGCGGTATCTCAGCTTACAATGCAACAGAGCCGGTGCCTGGCCCTGTTAACCTGATGAACCTTGTTATTATGCGAGCCCGAATGGAAGGGTTCATTGTTATTGATTATATGGACCGGGCGGGTATCGCAGTTGAGGAGCTCCTGGGTTGGGTTGGGTCAGGTGAACTCAAGTACCAAATTGATTTGCAAGAAGGGTTTGAAAACATTCCGGACACGTTGAACCGTTTGTTTACCGGCAAAAACCTTGGCAAGCAATTGCTTAAAATTGCCGATCCTACCTGATCACTTCAGTGACGCGGCGTGGCGACAATCTTATTCGCCACGCCGTTCACTAACAATCAGAATGGTGTAGCCAAGGGTGTAAATACAAGCTGGACTCTGAAGTTACTGCAACGTTTATAGTGCTGGTATGAATAAACCCGATACTCAGCAAACAATCCTTATGTCGGTGAGCGGTATGTCATGCGCCGGGTGCGTCCGTTCCGTGGAGACAGCACTGAACGGTGTGCCGGGCGTGCGAATCGCCTCAGTAAACTTTGCCGGGCAAACCGCTTCAGTGACGGGCGACACGCTGGCATCGACCCTGATCCGTGCTGTCAACAATGCGGGATACGACGCCAGTTTGTTGCGCCAAGACTCTATTGAGTCGCAGGAAAATGAAGCGACTAACCTGCTGAGAAAAGCGCTATTTCGTTCCTCGCTGGCGCTGGCTGGTGGTTCTCTGTTGATGGCCGATATGTGGTTCGGGTTGCTGCCACCTTTCGATGTCACAAGCATCTGGGTGGCGATTGGTATCGCGACCCTGGCCTGCATGCTGATCACCGGAGGACATTTCTTCCGTGGCGCCCTGAGTGCCGCCAGGCATCGTTCCACGACGATGGACACGTTGATTGCGCTCGGTACGGGCTCTGCCTGGATCTATTCTATGGTGGTCATTCTTTACCCTGAACTATTACCAATCGGCAGTCGGCACCAGTTCTTTGAGGCAGCCCTGTTCATCATTGGCTTCGTCAATTTGGGCAAGGCACTAGAGATGAACGCTCGTGCCAGAGCGTCCCTCGCGATACAAAAGCTATTCGACCTGACGCCTCGGTTTGTCACGCTAATCGATGGTGATGAAGAGCGCCTGGTGCCTGTCGCCGATGTGCAACCGGGCCAACAGCTTAGAATTCGACCAGGAGAAAACTTTCCGGTTGACGGTATTGTCGTTACCGGGAAGAGCTCTGCAAATGAATCTTTGCTCACAGGTGAATCGCTGGCAATTCCTCTGGTAACGGGCAGCAAGGTATCAGCGGGTACACTGAATATGGATGGTTCGCTGCTGGTTGAGGCGGCGAGTGTGGGCGAGCAGACCCGGCTAGCGGCAATCAGGAGGTTGGTCAATGAGGCACAAAACTCCAAGCCACCGGTTGCCCGACTCGTTGATCAGATCACGGCTGTTTTTGTGCCCGTGATTATTCTGATTGCCGGCTTGACGTTCATGACCTGGTGGTTAGTAGGTCCAGAACCTCAGTTTTCCTATGCGTTTGTGACGGCGATGAGTGTGCTGATTATTGCGTGCCCGTGCGCGCTCGGTCTGGCTGTGCCAATGTCGGTCATGATCGGCATTGGCAGGGCGGCGACTAACGGTCTTCTGATTAGAAACAGTGAAGTTCTGCAGGTAGCGTCGACATTGGATATCGTCGTGGTCGACAAGACAGGCACGTTAACGATGGGCGAACCTGAGGTGAACACTATTGATGGGTTAACTGCCCAGAACCTGTCTATCGTCTTGGGTCTGGAGCAGCAGTCTACTCACCCGGTTGCTAAATCGATAGTGAGCGTTCTTCTGAATCGTGATGTTATTCCTGCAGAGGTGTCGTCGATTACTGAATACCCCGGTGGTGGCGTTGTCGCTGAGTTTTTTGGAGAGGAATTGGTACTGGGGAGTTTAAATTTCCTGAATCAGCGACGAATCTCCGGTGTTCCAGAGGTCGAGCAGATAGGCACGGTCGTCGCCTTAGCAGTGGACTCAGTTTACGTCGGCCATTTTTGTCTGAGTGATAAAGTCAGGACGGGCGCAAAGGAAACAATCCAATCTCTGCGAGCTCTGGGGATTACTCCGGTAATGCTCACAGGAGACAGACGGGCGATTGCAGAGGTCGTGGCAGAGCAGGTTGGCATTACTGATATCCATGCAGAAGTATCCCCAGAGGAAAAACTGGCGTTGATTCAGTCGCTGCAGGCAAAGGGTCATAAAGTGGCAATGGTCGGCGACGGAATTAACGACGCCGCTGCATTGTCAGCAGCGGATGTCGGTTTTGCCATGGGGTTCGGTTCTGATGTCGCGCTGGAAAGCGCCGATGTCACGCTGAGGAATGGTTCCCTGCAGGGTATCGAGCAGATGATCCGGCTTTCACGCAGCGTGCTCTTCAACGTTCGTCAGAATTTGGTCGCTGCATTCGGATACAACATTCTGCTTATTCCCGTTGCAGCGGGAGTGCTTTATCCCTTTTTTGGGCTACTTATCAATCCGGCGTTCGCAGGTCTGGCGATGGCGCTGTCTTCTGTCACGGTGGTATTCAACGCGGGTAGGTTGCGGTTTTCCTAGGATGCTTCTGATAATGTGGTTCGTCTGTAAGCAGCGTAAAGGTGCTGCGATAACACGATATATTGACAGTACGATTTATCGGTAAAAAATCAATCGGCAACACAATGCAGCGAGAATAAAATGCATGACACAATTATCACCGGCGGCCACCTTTTTGATGGTTCTGGCGCCGAGCCGGTCTATGCTGATGTCGCCATCAAAAATGGCAGGATTGTTGAAGTAGGTAACGTCGGTGCGGTGGGCGCCGCAGCGCAGACCATCGATGCTCGGGGCTCGATCGTTACGCCCGCCTGGATCGATATCCATACTCACTATGATGGACAGGTTACCTGGGATGACGAGTTGAATCCTTCTGCCAGCCATGGCGTTGGTACCATCGTGATGGGAAATTGTGGTGTTGGCTTCGCGCCAGTCGCCCCCGGTGCTGAGAAAGACCTGATCGATTTGATGGAAGGTGTAGAGGATATTCCAGGCGCTGCGCTCTACGAAGGAATGCCCTGGGGTTCATGGGAAACTTATCCTGAGTATCTGGACTTTTTGTCTGGGCGTGAATACGCCATTAACATTAGCTCGCTGGTACCACATGGTGCTGTCCGTAGCTATGTCATGGGCGAACGAGGTCGAACCAACCAGGCTGCGACCGAAGATGATCTGGTAGAAATGGGCCGGATCGTAGAAGAGGCCCTGAAAGCGGGCGCGGTTGGTTTTTCAACCTCCAGAATCCTTGGGCATCGTTCGATTCAAGGTGAGCCGGTGCCGGGTACTTTTGCTAACGATACGGAAGTGATGGTGATTGCTCAGGCGCTTAAAAGGGCGGGCAAGGGCGTTTTTCAGATTATTCCTTCAAGTACGCTTGGACCGGGTCGTGAAGGTTTTAGGGAGCACGCTTCCCTAGAGCAAGAGATAGACCTGATTGCGAATGTGAGCCGCGAAAGTGGCAGGCCGGCGACTTTTACGCTGTTCCAGATCGATGACTGGGCAGATAAATGGCGTGAAGCAGTCGCCCAAGTCAAGCGCGCCAATAAGGACGGCGCGAATGTCTACCCGCAGGTTGGCAGCAGACCCACCGGGCTGGTGTTCGGTATGCAGACGTACCACCTGTGGATGCTGAAACCGACCTTTCGAAAGTTGCGTGACCTGCCGCTAGACGAACTGCTAGCTGAACTCAGGAAGCCAGAGGTTAAGCAGACAATTTTGATGGAGACCAATGAAATAGATGGGGTGCCGGTAGGCTCAATGGAGTTTGGTATATCCCATATCGAACCGACCTTCGCTAACTTGTTCCCATTGCGTAGTGATAGCACCTACGAACCTCGACAGGATGAAAGCATTGCCTCACTGGCGGCAGAGTCTAATCTGTCGCCAGAGTCAGTTTTGTATGACTACCTTGTGGCCGACGCTGGCCGAATGGCGATTCTGTTTTTTACCAACTATTCAGACTTTAATCTGGATGCGGTAAGGGAGATGCAACTTGATAGTACGACGGTCACCGGCTTGTCAGATGCGGGGGCGCATGTTTCCCTGATCTTTGACGCAGTAAATCCGACCTACCAATTAAGTTACTGGACCCGGGATCGAACTCGGGGGCAGACGCTACCGCTCGCGCATGTTATTCACCGTGCAACTCGCCGAAATGCGGAATTGTTTGGTTTTCACGACCGCGGTTTGATCGCGCCTGGAATGCGGGCGGATATCAATGTTATCGACTATGAAAATCTTGGGCTAGGTGAACTGGCGATCCAAAATGACCTGCCTGCGGGTGGCGGACGGTTGATGCAAGGCGCCACAGGATATATTGCGACGATGATTGATGGCATCATCACTCGTCGGCACGATGAAGATACCGGCGCAAGACCAGGAAGACTCGTTCGTTCCTGACATAAGCGGCCAAGGGTCACGACAACTTCAGGCTATCGGCCAATGCAGCATCTTCTTAAAACTTCGGTGTCACTGAAGGCTTTTTCATGGGTTGCATTGATTGTCGCTAACTTTTTCGCGTTGGGTGGTTTTGTGTTTTTTTCCTGAATGATTGGGGGCGTTTTTCGGTCTGCGAACAGCATTCTTGATTATTTCCTTCCGCCTTAATGTTTTGGATCTTTCAGGACAGCATCACCAAAAAGGGCAGGAAGTGCCCGTATAACGATTTAAATTGGCTGCGAATGCAGCCGGGTTAAGGAAATAGAAATGAAATTAGAAGGTATTAGGGTTCTGGACCTGTCGTTGTTCCTGCCAGGACCACTTCTTACGCAGATGATGGCGGATCACGGCGCCGATGTAGTCAAGCTGGAGCCCAAGGGTGCCGGCGAGCCTAATCGTTCGATAGGTCAGACCCGAAACGGCGTGTCTGTCTATTTTTCGAATACGCACAGGGGCAAGCGAAGCGTTCAGCTCGATTTGAAGAATGATGAGGGTAGGGCGCTTGCGCTTAAACTGGCTGCATCAGCGGACGTTGTGATCGAGGCGTTTCGTCCAGGCGTCGCGACAAGGCTAGGGATGAGCTATGAACAGGTCAAGGCGGTTAACCCGGGTGTTGTTTACGCGTCGCTGTCAGCCTTCGGGCAGACAGGCCCCTATGTCAAGAAACCAGCGCATGACTTGGCCACGGAGGCTTATGCCGGGGTG
>Ga0302126_10000620_pt1 | contig 22403 bp, 23 predicted proteins | sample CB4_20m_MG_FD_203108 | JGI IMG/M metagenome (GOLD analysis project Ga0302126, IMG submission 203108) | Marine microbial communities from Western Arctic Ocean, Canada - CB4_20m | ecosystem: Environmental > Aquatic > Marine > Oceanic | place: Canada: Western Arctic Ocean | collected 2017-09-24 | reverse complement strand
TTGTGCCCAGCTAGGTAACAGACAAAACATTCAACCACAGCCTCACTCAACCCAACAGACGCATAGAGACCGAGAACATCGAATAAATCCCTCGGGTGCTGCCTGTCCATCGCGGCCACGAGCTTACTGCCATACAACTCCTCCATCGCGAGCATCGGCACCGTCAGTTCCGTAAAAAACTGATCTTCCACAGCAGGACTTAAGTCGCAGCGCTCAATCGGACGAATCGTGCCTCGGAAAACGTAATTAATTTCCACTTTGATACGATACTGCCCTTCACGGACAAAGAGCTTCACTTCATCCCCTTGAGGATTCTTTGCCGCCTCAACCCCAAACCCCATCACAGTGAGTTCAGACGCCATCTTACCGATCTCAGACTGGATGGATGCCAAAGCCACGTCACGCGCATCTGTGTGCCTTCGATAGACCAAATCTAAATCCACCGAAAGTCGTGGCAGATCACGCACGAAGAGATTGATCGCGGTGCCGCCCTTCAATGCAAACACCTCGCTCCCCAAAGCGACCGGTGCCACCTTAAGCAACAAGCGCACGGTATTTAAATAATCAGCATTCATTCTTATTTACCTTGGTCATGCGGCATTGCCGGTAAGTTCAGAGTGTCGCCATTCGCCAGCTTCCCAGTCCATCGATGCCGAAGCATCGCATCTGGTATGCCATCGATCACCCGCTCAGCCCATGGCAGCTCCAATTCCCGAGACCAATAGGCGCACAGCCGAACCGCCTTAACCATTTTACAGCACTGTATCCACTGCAATAGCCGTTTGACTCGGATTTGCCGCATGCTTTCCAGAATCGCCCGAGCTTCATTCAATTCTTGAGAAAGACCGACTTCGCTCAACATTTCCAACAAAGCAAGCTCCGGCTCCGAGACGAGTGGCCCATTCGGCGATTCCGGGAGACGGCAAAGCCCTGCCGACTGTGGCGATGAAAAAAGCTGCGTTCGATTATAGCGCCCCGCAAAACGCTCCACAAACCAATCCGGAAGCCTTGCTTTCGGGGCGCCCCAAAGGATAACCGGTTCAGAGGCAGAAAGATTTTGACGATACCCATGACGCGCCAGTGCCGACTTCGCCGCGACATGTAGGCCCGTGATTTTGGACTCTAAAAACACCAGCGTGGGATCTAATTGCAACTGATCGCCCGCATGCATAAACACGCCACGGCCCAGCCGCTGAATCCAGCCAGAACGCACATACTGGGCAGATAAATCATTCGAAATACCACTGCGGCGCAAGCAAGCACTCCCAATAGGTGCCCCTCTGGCGAAGTCCAACTGAAGCTTTTTGATTCGATCATCCACAATAGTCGTATTTTCAATACTACTATTGCGAATAATTCAAGCACTAACAACTCTCAACCGCGAGCTCTGCTCGCATAGTCATCCACGGCCAACTCGGGCGCGACGCAATCAACGACCTCCTCCTCTCTTCCGATCTAGCACTCGTGCCCAACCGCCCCGACAGTCTAGTCGCCTGCCCCTACAAAGCCGGCGAATATGCCGCAGCGGGCCTACCGATGCTCAGCTGCCTCGGCGGCGAACTCGGCGACCTGCTCAAGCGGTGGGGCGCAGGATCTGAATACAACGAAGGCGACGCTGCATCGCTGCAGGCCGCCTTCGATAACACTTCAAATGATCCGGATCTATTAAACCAACAGTCTCTCAACGCACGTAAGCTGGCGGAGGCTCTGTTTGATCGAGAAGCGAGTTATCGGGAGCTGGCTGGGTTTATTCTGGAACCCACAACGCATGCACACTAAGAGCACACTACAGTAACCGATGTGCCTGATCTACGCCACTTCGCGGCAATGATGCACGGTCAAAATTAAGACTCGGGGGGATCTATCAAAGCCGCGTATTCTCGAACCTGCAAAGGGCTAACAATCCAAAGCTTTCCTGCCATAGACTCGACTGGTTTGAGGGCTTTCCCTAATACTTCGAGGCAAGCAATCAGATCTTTATATTCTGGGTTTTTGGGCGGCCTCAAAACGACGATACCTTGATAACGCGCTGGTGGGTAATGAATTGGATTTGAAAAATCTAAATCCAGAGTCACTAGGCACCGCTTTTCAATTCGGCAGATTTCGATCAAAGCATCATCCAGGGTTCCTTCGAGTAATTGCTCACTCACCGTGCTAACATCATACCCGTAAGCACCTAAACAGATGGCTCCGCGAGTCCCAAGATTCTCGTCTAATTTAAATGCCAACATCTTTAGTGGTGAGTCTATGCAATCTTCTCGAAAGGCACCTCTACGTATCGCTCCCGAGCCATTTCAGCCCCATAGGCCAGACAGGCATAAATGTCTTCAATCACCAATTGAGGATATTCACCAAGCAACTCCTCGATCGTCATCCCCTCAGTGAGCATATCCAATATCAAAGAGACCCAAATTCGATGCCCACGAATACATGGCTTACCAAAACAGACGTTTGGATCGATTGAAATGCGCTCTAGATGTTTTGCTTTCATATTCACAATAATGATGATTCAGACTTCACAACACAAGCACGAAGCGAACAGTCGAATACGAAGAAACTACCACTCGGCGCAGCCGTCACTACCACTGTTCCTTCACTTGCCCAAAGGGCACCCAGTTTAGTCCCCCCTTGGGTCTTCGCGATGCTACGCCCGCACGAGCCGGGGCCAACTCGGCGGACCTCGCAGACCATCTACGTGCTGCTCGCACTTCGTCAGCCGTAGGCTGAATCACTACGGCGCAGCCGTCACTCGGCGCAGCCGTATCCCTGCAGGCCGCCTTCAAAAAGTATTCAAATGATCCGGATCGATTAAACCAACAGTCTCTCAACACCCGCAAGATGGCGGAGGCACTGTTTGACCGCAAACAGACTTACGCCGAACTCGCAGCGTTTATCCTCGGAAATGACTAATGAGGCACAGACTGACCCTGACGTTGTTTTTTCACCGCTTATTTACGCTTATTAAACGCTTATTTTCTATGACTGTGACTACTACGAAGGAGGGGACTTTAACGACGTAAGGTTCATCGCTTAACTTACAACACTGTTTTTCATCTGCTATCGGATCGGCCCGTTGGCGATCCTTGCATAAGCGTAAATAAGCGGTTTCCGCGATAGCGGCCTGTGCCTCTATCCCGATTCACCACCTACGCACTGCCGAGCTTCGTCAGTCCTCAGATTTCAGCTCCCGCATCTTTAACGAGATCATATATTCGTATACCGAACGCATTAGGCTAAAATGAAAGCCCGCCTTGCCGTCTAGAAACCCCAGCTTCACCACATAAAGAAAAACAAAGGTCAGTAATGGCCTAAAAGGCATCCGATATGCGAATGCCTTAAACGCCTTCCGTTTAAGCATCGGATCTTTACTCAAAAAGTCTTTCCACGCAATTGGCTCGGCGCGTTCTTCGCTCAGCTTAACAGCCTCCATAGAGGAATAGCGATTGTGCCGCTCAAACCAGTATTCAATTCCCTTATTAAACGGATAGTGAATCAAATGTCCCTCCAATAGTCCGATCTCACCGTCGGTATAATATTCCTCATTGATTTCGCGCTCAACCCGCACCTGCCCCCTGCGGAAGAGACGGCCAAACCAGGTGGGATAACCACTGGAACGCTTCAGCCAGCGCCCCATAAACATATCCTTACGGCGCATACGGTAAAGCGTCACCGGATTTTCATTCAACTCGGTCACACGACGAATCTCCTCAATAAAATCCAGTGGAATCCGTTCATCCGCATCCAACATCAAAATCCAGTCATACTTAAAGTCATGAGACAGACCGAAGTTTCGCTGCGCGGCATAGTTATCGAACGGACGTTGCAACACAGTCGCGCCAGCCGACTCAGCAATCTCAACCGTCTGGTCAGTGCTTCTCGAATCGAGCACCACGACATCATCAGAAAAACTTACACTTTGTAGGCAATCTGCGAGATTCACCTCTTCATTATAAGTGAGAATTAGAACTGAAATATTCACAATATAGGGTCGTTAAAAAATCACCTTAAGCCTGCGACGTGATGTTGCGCTGCTTGATTACTTTTGCCGGATTGCCTCCGAGGATCGAAAGCGCAGGTGTCTGCTTAACCACCACTGCACGCGCGCCCACGACTGTCCCTTGACCTATGACTTGAACGGAGGGAGCAATAAAAGCTTCTGCGGCAAGCCAACAATCGCTCTCAATAATTAGCTTATTACCTGTTAACGGATAATTAGGAATATTGTAGTCATGAGTGGCCGTGCACAAAAACACCCCTTGGCTAATCACATTGCGATCATGAATTTCGAGACCAAAGGCATTATATAAATTCACACCAGAATCAATCCAGACTTCCTTGCCGATTTTAAGACGCCATGGCGCCCACACTCGAACTGAAGGATGTAAATTGGCCGATTCAATCGTCGCACCAAAGCGTCGCAACAACCACATCCGCCAACGCCAAAACGAAGGCGGTGAAGGACGGAAAAACAAAAGCCACACGACATTCCATGCAAGCCGAGCGAGCCGATTCGCTTTACTATGTGCGCAAACTGCTGCGGCGGGATCGGTCAGTGGCGCACTCATCAATCTACTCGGGTTTATATGCAACTAAGAACGTGCTACGACCTTCGTTCTTATAATCGAGTTTCGCATCTTCATTCTGCAAGCCCTGCAAGCTCTCACTCAATTTCTCAATCGAAGTTTTCTTACTCCACGGCCAACAAAAATCATAGATGTCACTCTTGCCCAACAATCGACCGACAGTTGCACTCCAAAAACGAATCGCACAATAGCGACGAGTGAATGCCTGATGCCAATTCGCGAAATTCGGCAAGAACGCACGAGCCTCCAAACCATTTTTCGCCATCAGCTCCGAGAAACTCTCACGAGAGTAATGGCGAAAATGACCGAGCAACTCTTGATACTCTGGCCAATAATAGGTGTAAGGAACTGCAGCAATTAAGCGTCCTCCTGGTTTAAGCACACGGCAAATTTCTCGCACGGCTCGTTCGTCGTCCTCAATGTGCTCAAGCACTTCTAGGCAAATCCCAACATCAAATGTATTATCTTCATATGGGAGTTCGTAAATATTTCCTTGTTCGATATTCGCTTTTCCTTCGAGTCGTGGTTTTGCAACGTCGATGTTGGACTTAGCATAATCCATCCCGTAAAAATCATATTCGCTTGGAAGCGCGGCAATCACATCGCCCAAGCCGCAACCGAAATCCACTACTTTAGAACCCTTCTCGATCGAATCCTCGAAGTATTGGTTTAGGGTCTGATGTCGACGATTCATCCGCGGATCTTTGTCGTAAGCGGAGGTGTCCTTGTTTTCAAAAAACGACTCATAGAACGCTTCGTAGTCTTCTTCTACGGACTTCATCTGTTTACGCTTCATCTTCGCGACCTTCAGCAAAAAGAGCGCGAGTTTATCGTCAAAAGTAGGCTTGGAATTATTCATAGTTAGCCAGGATTCTTAGAATTAAGATTTATACACACTTTCTGCGAGTTGAAATAGGCCACGATAGAAGTTTTCAACCCTGGGCACTGAAAGGTGAACATTTGAATCAGCAGAACTTGCAAGCATTAGCGCTCGGGCATGTGAATCATCTGTATCACGCCCGGTAAGCTTATCGTAGACTTTAATCATCGTATTCTTCCCGATCTCAAAGCCATCACGAAATCCGAGGCCAAATGAATCACCTGTCATTTTAAGAAGGAAACTGTCAGGGAAGAACAATAAGACTACAGAATAATTTTGGAAATGATACTCGACGCGTGCCTTGCGAGGGGCAATGCCCTGTCGCACCATGAAATTGACAGAGACATCACCGCTTTGAAACGCTCCATTAATTTTTGCCGTGCGCCCATCATGGTCAAAAGAATGGTTTTCCCAAACCAAATTCAATGGATCCTCGCAAAACATGGTCGCAAGGTCGAAGAAGTGAATCGAGTGATCCATCAACAGGGTGCGGCTCTTGCGCTCATTGCGAAGCCAGGCAGACCCTTCCATCGCAACTGGTAAGCCTTGAAACAGTAAATCCACACTCAACAACTCTCCTGGATTAAACCGCTCTAGATAATCTAACATCTCACGCGTGTTTTGCTTAAGTCGATAGTTATGACAGACCATCACCGAATCATTACGCGTATTGGAAAATTGAAGCCATTGATCTAACTCCGCCTCGTTATAACAGAGTGGCTTCTCGACCAAGATCGGCCCGCTTCGATCACTTAACCGATTAATCGCATCGACATGAACCGGCCCTGGGGTGGCAACCACCCAGAGGTCAGACTTAGTCGCATCCATCTGATCAATCGCAGTCACTTCCCTCTCATCCTGGGCTCGGTGCGCATGTAAGTCATACGCTCGAACATCTCCATTAAATCCATACTTGGTAAGGCCCGGAATATGCTTTTGCTGAACAATGCGACCATAGCCAATAAAGCTAATATCTTTCAACTTCCCCAATTCTGGCTCGGGACGCTCCAATTCAAAATTCGCATTCGTCTGCTGTCCAGGGAAAGATTTCTTCAGCAATGTCCGCCAATCCGCCTCAAATGAAATGCCCAGATTCTCGGCAGTCTGATCGGAGTTAAATTTCGTTACATTGCACAACTCTCGAAATTTCCCCCAAATCGGCATGCTCTTACCCAAAGCTTTAAGTAGCAGTTGCCCAGCACCTGCAGCCAGTAACCATAAGAACGAAGGAAAGGTCCAAACTCCACGACCTAGTCCGAGTTGCTCGCAACAACCTTGAAGATACTCTTTACGAGTCGGCGAATTTGGTGCCACCAACAGATCGACCGCTACATTATCAGGAATTAGCTCCATCCGCTTCAGCAAACACTCCTGCACCACTTTCCTTGAGATCACTGGCATTGTGCTATGCGCACTACCAAGTAATACTGGTGTATTCAAAAACGTGCGCATTGCATTACCGATAATCGGATCTACCACGCCTTCTCCCAAGACAAAGCCTGGGCGGATCAGACTGAGAGCCAGCTCTTTAGGCCGCTCACTCAAAAGCCTCAAATCGGCCGCTACCTTCAACGAGCCATAGCTACCTTTATTCGTCGGATCGGTTTCGATCATGGCCATTTCTTCGATCAATTCTAAACGCCCCGGATACACGCTTACAGAAGACAAGTGGATCAGGTGCTTCACTTCTCGACTGCGGCAAAGTCGAAGTAATGCATCTGCGTATGCCTCATTTTCGGCAATACCTTGATCTTTCAACACGATAAAATTGATGATTGCATCGACTTTAGACGGCCAATCAAGGCTATCGATTTTTCCGATCTCGCCATCTACCGCATTCGGCACCCCATCCTGCGGAGTTCGGTGGAAGGTATACACTTCAATTCCTCGCGCCTTCAGTTTTTCGATAAAACCACGCGCAACAAAACTTCCATGTCCTAATACAATGACGGACTTAAGAGACAAATTTGGATTAACCATATAAAAAACTACTACACTCGGTTTCTTCTAGAACAACGAACATACTACCGTAAGATCAAGCTAAACCACAAAATCAGGCTTATTCTCACTCGTTTTCAGCCATTGATAGAAGGACAGCATATTATCAGCAATCGCGGGCCACAAGTAACGACGTTTCACCAGATTAATTCCACGAATCCCCATCTGCTGGAGTAAATGATCCTCTGTATTTAGCGCACTCACCAGCCCCGCCTCGATACCAGATGGAGTCGGATCCACCCACCAACCGCAATCATCAGTTTGCAACTCGCCCCAAGGGCAACCCTTCGTAGTTAGAACTGGCACGCCGTGGCCAAGTGCCTCGGCAATGACTATACCAAAATTCTCGGAATAGGAAGGCAGCACGAACAAATCCGCATTCTGATATGCCTGGACTTGGTCTTCTCCAAACAGCGGTCCAACGACCTCAACAGAGGAACCCAAGTTCAACTCCTTTATTTTAGCTTCCACGGCGGGTAAGTGTTGACTGTCGTCATTGCCGGCAATCACCAGCTTCCAATCGCATGGAGCCACTTTCTTCCAGGCATCCAACAACATCGGCAACCCCTTCTTCGGGTTTATGCGTGACAAGAAAAGAGCCGTCTTCTTTTCACCTTTTAGCTTTCCTACTCTACTACCTTCGCACTCAGTTGCCGAAGGCAACTGCGGCAGCTCAATCCCATTCGGGATAATCGCAATCGGCTGCTTCAACCCCAGTGCGCGTATACTCTCTGCCTCGCATTCAGCAGTCGCATGAAATGCAGCAGCATTTTCGCAGCACTTCTGAGCATATAGCTTCCATGCGAATTTCTTCACCCACTTGTTATTGTTCAAGGCCCAAGGCTCTAACATCCCACGAGGTGAAATCACATATGGTATCTTATGCTTGGATGCATACGTCGCGACATCGTTGGTGCAACGCAACCAGATGCCATGATGATGGATCACATCCGAAGCCCCAGATCGATGTAGATCTTTCAGCTCTCCCCTAAAACTATCTGCAGTCAAACGCCCCACAAAGTTCTTACTTTGGGCTGTCACTGCCTCCAAGCGGATCTCATCGGATAGCTCTACAATTGGGTCGTTAGGATATAATGCCGTAAGAATTGATACCTGACACTCCAAACCACTCATCTGATTACACAACTGGCTCACTGAGCGCGGTGGCCCTCCGCAACTCAAGGCAAGCGACGGCACTGTATGTAGTATATTCAATCTAATTTACTGTTTTTTGATTCATTAATAATCTCAATTCTAAAGCTAATGCTCGCGAAAACTTATTCGCCCCACCTTCATTCAAATGTCCTCTATCAAAATAATTTGAAGTGTCATAAAGCCATGGCCATTTCTGATATGATCCAACATCAATTCGATTATTAGCAGGAATTCTCTCAAATATAGACCTCGATCCATTCTGCTGCACATTAAATCCTGAAGGCATCAATGCAAACACGACCTTCACGTCCCTAGTCTCTCCTATCGTAATCAAGTCCAAATGCGCTTGAATATACAGCTCACCTACATCCCTAGGCACGATCATATCTTCATTCTTACGAATTTGTTCAAAGTTCTCACGATAATGCTCAAGGTTATCTACAAATTCTGCCCTCCGCTCCACGTAAGATCGCTTTGGTAATTCATCATCTAATGGGACAAAACCATCTCCCCTTTCCCCTAAAAAATGCCCCATACCTCGACGAGGAATTAGACTATACAACTGTGCGCGAACCAATCCGATATTCAGAATTCGCTCTACCCGAGAGCTTCGAAAATTCTGAATATACGTATCTGCAATTTCATCTGGATAATACGCCCTAATGAAATTGGCTCCTGTCTCATAACGCTTTTGATCCAAAAAGTATTTTGAGCGCGGAGTATGCATATTGATATCCAGAATCGGTTGAGGGAGTTGTATTTCAACAACCAGAACCTCTAGACTGGGGAAATATTTACTATTCAAAAGCAAATGCTCCGCAGTGTATAGAACTTGAAGCCCAAAAGTGCCTCCTGCGCCAAGGTTAAAAGACTGACTCATCTCAGGAATGACCGAATCCACCACAACAGGATTAAGTTGCCGCAATGTCCGGCTTGATCCCATAAAGACAAGATTGTGACCATTACTATCTTCCAAATAAGTAAACTTCTCCAAGTATATTGGATTACCGTAGTAGTAGGGAGCAATCACACTCAGACCCCACATTATGGTAGCAAGTAATAAGAGAAATAAGCCTAATCTGTTGAGGTAATGTATCATCAGAATTGAAAGTATATAAAAGACCCTCTTCCAAAGAAATATTCAACGACACTTACACTCAGCCCCAAATACAAGACAATCCGTATTGGCATTGGAAATGGCAATTTAAAAAGAGCATGCGTTTTCTCCCGTTGCAACCAATCGATACCGAACAGAAGCAAAATAGAACCAATTAGGGTTAGAAAATTGAAAGTCAGCTCTGAAGGCTTAAGTGGCAGAGCCATAAAAGAAGCTACAGGGTTCTCAAGAATACCTTCAATCCCTTGCCCCAAATATGAAAAAGCATCCTGAATCGTTTGTGCTCGAAAGAAGACCCAACAGATGCAAGTGATACTAAACGTAGTAGCCATCATATACACTTCCTTAAATGTCGGGATCAAACGGCCATGAGCAACAGAATCAATATGGCTACGATGAACTCTTCCGACAATCAGTGGCAGAAAGAGCAAGCCATTTAATAAACCCCAGAAAACAAAAGTCCAATTAGCCCCATGCCATACACCGCTCAAAACAAATACAACCAATACATTACGAACTTTCGATCTCCAACCACCATGACTCCCGCCAATTGGAATATACACATAGTCGCGAAACCATGTTGACAAAGAGATATGCCACCGCCTCCAGAATTCAGCAATATCCCTTGAGAAATAAGGGCAAGCAAAGTTCTTCATTAGGTTGAATCCCAACATTCGCGCAACACCAATTGCGATATCTGAGTATCCTGAGAAATCACCATAAATCTGCACAGCGAATAGCACCGCGCCAAGAGCGAGCACCAGTCCAGACTGATTCGTATAGTCAGAAAAAATGGCATCCACAAATACAGCAGCATTGTCAGCAACCACAACCTTCTTAAAAAAACCCCACAAGATTTGTAGCGTCGCATCCACCGCAACTTTACCATCAAACTCAAACTTCTTCTTGAACTGTGGCAGAAGATTGCTCGCCCGCTCAATCGGCCCAGCAACTAGCTGCGGAAAGAAACTGACGTAAGCAAAGAAATCTATTATTGAATGACATGCATTCAATTTTCTTCGATATACGTCTATAGTATAACTTAGCGTTTGAAATGTATAAAAGCTAATCCCCACCGGTAATATTATATTCAACGATAATCCGCCACAAGTAATGCCCAAGCCCGCCAGAGCGACTTCTGCTGACTCAACAAAAAAATTGTAATATTTAAATGCTCCGAGCAGCCCAAGGTTAGTGCATAAACTCAGTATTAAGAGAAGCTTACGGTGTGTCCGAGAGACCAAATCCTCTAACTTCGAACCAACCAAAAAATCAACTGCAGAACTAAAAACAATTAGTAGCAAGAACCTCCAGTCCCAATAGCCATAGAACACGTAACTTACAATAAGCAGGAAAGCATTTCGAATTCGCAGATGCGATGAAAGCACCCCCCAATACAACGCAAAGACCGCAGCAAAGAAACAAAGGAAAGTTAATGAATTAAACGCCATCAGTTACCTCTGTTGTTATATCAAATACTGAGCTGCTCAACGGCTGCATGTTTGATCTTCGATCTTTCGATAATGCGCGATATGCGGCTACGTAGCCCTTCGAGACGATCTTTATATCAAAGTATTTTTCGATTCGCATCCGCATCAATGCTCCCATCTTCAAACGCAATTCCTCAGCACATAACATCTCTCCTAGGCAACTACTCAATCCAAACACATCGCGTGCTAGAACAATCCAACCTGCGGCGACTTCACCCACTTGCATGCGAGTCCCTCCCACGTCAGTCGCAACGATTGGTAAGCCTGCAGCCATTGCTTCTAAGATCGAATTCGAATTTCCTTCTACATGGGAAGGTAAAACAAAGATGGAAGCCTGTTGAAGTAAAGATGGGACATCATCTCGAAAGCCCATGAACGCAACCGACTCCGAAAGCCCGAGCTCCTCTGTCAATTGCTGGAGCGAGTCCAGCTCAGGCCCATCGCCCACCAATTGCAACAAGGCCCCATTCAACCTCCCATCACGATGCAACATACCCCAAGCATTCAACAATTCATCCAGACCCTTCTGCGGAACAAATCGACCAGTGAAGATGACTTTCATTCGCTCCTGCTCTGTCTCCACTTTCTCGCCAGCAGTTTTCTCATCAAACCTCTCAACATTGATTCCGTTGACCATCTGAAAAAATTTGCGCGCAGGCGTGCCAATATCCTGCAACTCTGCAACACTACCTTCGGCCATCGCGACAAAGGCACTCACCGAACGAAGCAGATACAGCACATTATTTCCAAATGCATTCTCACACAATCCAGGGATGCCCAGCTTCCCAACATTTGGAAGCTTCATTAATACCGAAGTGCCGCGAACTCTCGCCGCAACAGCAGCCAACGCCCCGATAGTTGAAAGGTTATGAATATGCACGACATCATAACGCCCCGCTCTGAGAAAAACATTCCAGACCATCCAGAGCGCATTAAAAATAAGTCGTGAGCGTAAACGCCCGAGACGAGGCGATCGACACACGGAAATCCCATCAACCACCTCACTTGAAGCATCCCCTCTAGCATGCTTACCACTCAGGACCAACAGTTCACAATCCAAGCGCATCAATTCACGGTTTAATTCATGCGCCTGCTTTTGAAGACCTCCGACTACCGGATACGGATAATCAGGAGCGATGACTAATATTTTTAAACTCATGTCAGTCTAGTCCCATTTGAAGCCGACTGAAGACAATCGATAGAGTGCTTCATTGAATGGTTGAAAATACGCTTCCAGCTCCGAACGCAGAGACGCATCATCCTTTTTATAGCCGCCAGAATTGAACTTCCTTGATGACGTAGGCTCAAGGTAATCGATGCCTAAAAAATCGGAAACTTCCTTGAAAATGGGAGCAGGACTTTCGAACAACGCCTCCGCTTGGATCACCCGGAACTGTTCTTCTGGAAAGAAATTCAGCCAATGTTTAATGTCTTCCACGTAACATCCGTAGCGAAGATAATCCGTTTCTGTGCCTGACACGTATTCCCCTGCCTTCACTTTTAATAATGCACTTTTCAACGCCTCATCAAACGAACGCGTTTCTCTCCCCGAACGGACACGATGATGATAGTGCGACACCGCACGATCGACAGGATTACGTAAAACCAGCATCAGCTTGATGTGCGGAACATCTGCAAACATTCGTGCAGGTGATTCCGTATCGTGCAAATACATTGTCGATGCCTCCCCCGTGATGAAATCTCGCTTCTCTCGGTCTAAAGGCCCGAGAGGGAAATGCGCTCGATACCACTTTTTCCCCTCAATAAAATGCTTATTATAGTAATGGATCTCCTTTACATAAGAAGGCCTGACTTGAGGATGTAATGCGAGATAACTATAAAGTGAAGTCGTTCCCGATTTCTGTGCGCCGATGATGCAGTAATCGGGCAGACAACGCATCGACTGCGTCGCCTTTAATAACTGAAACGCCGCCTGTTTCGGCCAATTTGGAATCTTACCAGGATTCCGAATCTTCCAATCCGAGAGTTTTTGCGTAATACTCATAATATATCGATCTTCAACAGTGAGGATAAATGATTCTACAAATCAGCGAAAGCAGAGAATGCCTGATAGATTCGCTGGGCCTTATCCATCAAGTTAGATCCTTCTAAGCCTGCAACTTCCGCAGTCAAATCGTGCTTAATGTCCTGCCGTTCTGGCGAGGGAGACAAGTGGACGCGCCCCTGTTTAAAAATATCAGCTTCCTTCTCTGGAGTATGATCGATACCATTAAAGGCGGTTTCAAACCTAGCATTAAACCGCTCCATCACACTACCGAAATCTTCGGTTACTTGCTCAAAAGAAGCGACCATAAACCCATCTTTGTAAGGTAACAGCCGCTCATAGAAATCGACATACATCGCCAGACATATCTCAATCGGATATGCTTCCGGATTGGCCACTTGTTTCAGTTGAATCGCGAGTGCTTTCTGCGACATGACAGTCGCTTTCGGCTCTCGAATTAGAACCATTGTCGGAACCTCTAAATCGACTGCGCGACGCACTTGAGCCGACGCATGCACGTGTGTCGCGATGTTATGCTCCTTTTCTAGGGAATCATTCGCACCGCGAAACGCCTTCACTGCAAAACTGTTCGCCGAGCGATTATGCCCTTCGATACAAATATCCGTTGCAGGCGAAACGATCCGTTTCAAAAAGCCACGGCCACGATGCTTGATCCTTAGGCTCGCCAAATATAATGATGGAAAACGATCCAGAGAACTTTTCAAATAGTATGCTGCCCAATGCCTATACATCTAATGACTCCCGAACGCCCTTCTCCGCCAATTCACAATAGCTGGATGCAATCGTGCTGACATCATATCTGCCCGATAGAACTGCCTGCATCCTTCCTTGTTCTGGCGGGCGCTCTAAGAAGTGGATGATCCTAGCGGCCATTCCTGCGACATCACCAACAGCCACTAAATGGTCTTCCGGAGCCTCCGTGAAAATCTCACGCGTCCCCCCCGAGCAATCCGTCGCCACAACTGGCAGTCCATAGCTCAATGCTTCAAGCACCACATTTGGCAGTCCCTCCCACTTCGACGGAAGCACAAAGACATCTGCCTGCCTGTAATAATCTTCTGTATTATCGACAAATCCCGGAAGCACAAATGCATCCCCATGCAGTTCGAGTGACTGTGCCAGCGCTTCCAAGTTGGCGCGCTCCGGCCCTTCACCAACAATCACCAAACAGCAACGATGTGTTTTCTGAACAATCGCAACTGCCCAGACTAGTGTTGCGAAATCCTTCTGTGGCAACAGCCGTCCGCAACCAAGAATGACTTTATACTCTCGATTCGCAGCAATTTGATTTGCGTGCAGTTCAACAGGATTACGAACCAACGCCTGTCTGGACGCAGGAATTCCAATTTCCTGTTCGAGTTCACTCAATGTGTTTTCAGAATTCGCAGTGACCCAATCCACTCGAGGATACAAGCAACGCATCATGAAGAAATTCAAGGATGCCGTAAAACGACCTGCCTTACGAATGTTTGCCAGCGAGTTTGCCTCACGAATCAACAACCTAGTCGAACCTATCCCGAACAACACTTTTGCCATCGCAGCAGTCAAATTGCAATAGGGCAGCGTGGATAAAATGAATGTAGGCTTCTCTTTTCGACAGTAATTCGCGACCTGCTTTGCATACAATAAGCGACGAAAAAGCCGACTGTGGTTCATCCCTAAATCAATGATATTCACGGAGTCATCCAAACGCTTCCGCATGGGTCCCGCACCATTGCACACTAGGTAATCTACGTGGACTCCACTCCGAGCCCAGTAGTTCGCGAGAATTATAAATACATTCTCGGCGCCCCCCCCGCCAAAACCGGGAATAAATAATGCGATACGCTTCATTTCCGCTATCATTAAAATAAGTTTCCTCCGATCAACTTAATAAAAACGAGGCCGGGGGCGATGCCGAGGTGCTGGTCGTTGCCGCATGATCTGACTCTCATTGTCTTTCAGATAATAAATTCGCCCCATGATAATCGCCATAAAAACCAGCACATGCTTCATGTAATAACTGGGCATAAACATATTGGAAACCAGCAACGAAACGATCGCAAAAGCCACCCAAAGATATTCCTTTTTCAGTTGATCATGCTGATGGGCAAAAAAGCCACGGAGAGCCATCCACAAAACACTCGCTAGCGGAAAATAGAACAAAATGATACCGAGCCCGCCGTAATTACAGAGCAGTTCAATATAATTATTATGACTATAATAGCCGTCCAACCCAGCAAGAACACGGAACGCTTCATTGCCATTGCCCCAGATGGGACTCTGCGCCCATAGCTCAATTCCGATCTGAAGCATTTCCAATCGAAATTCGAAACTCTTCTCAGGATTGAACGTCCGCGCGACTGGGTCAAAAATATCGACAATACGCTGAACCGCAACCGTATCTCGAAACACGAGGAATACGACCGCCGACAACACTAAGCCTACGGGAATCGTAAACAACATCCCCAACACAATGCGCTTACGTGTGAATATAGCGTAGCAAAACATTGCAGCTAAGAAGATCCAAATTAAGCCTTGTCGAGAGCCACTACGGACCACGATCAAGTAAAACCCAGACGCCATAGAAAGCAAAAACATCAAATGCTCAGGCTTGAACAATCCACGGATGCTAAAGCGATCGCGAAACAGTCCCAGAAGAGCCATGAAATAAGCAATACCTACGATCACAGAAAGTGACGATGCATTCTGACCACCGCCCGTCAGAGTGGATTGATAGTTCACTCGATTATTTATGCGCCCAGTCGAGCCCCCCGCGCCGATTAAACTCGGAGCGACAAACATGAAGAAACAAATCCCTAATACAGCGAGTGGGAACGCGTATTCCAACAACTGCAGTCTGCCCAGACGTCTAACCAGAAGGAACGTAACGATCAAAATCGCCATCCCCGTCCCATTATTCCAAACACGACTCCCCGCATAGGGGATCAGAGGTAACACAAGCACAGAAAGCAGCACAAAAAGAATATATGGAACCACAGGACCCAGCTTTTCAATATACTGTCCCAACTGTCCGCGAATCAACGCCTCCAGTCCAAATGTCATGACCACCATACCGCCCGACAGTGTAGCAAACTTACCGAACCTAGGACCGGACAGCACCAACATGAATATTAAAAAAAGGCAAAGAAAACACTCTGTAATAATGTAAGGGCGGTGGCGAAGCTGTAGTAGCTCATGGATTAATCTTTTCATGAAAATTCGACAATATTAAGTGTGCTCTGATTAAATCTTGAGCTGATAAAATAAGAACCCCAAGGCAGAAGATTGGAAATGATAACGACAGGCATCGAATTTATTTTGCACAAAAATGCTCCACCAAGAACGCTTTCTTCTGCTCTCTGGTCATACGCTTCGTCTGAAAGGATGACTTCGATACCGATGATCGGTAATCACTAATGTGCTTGATCACCTTGGCGGGCACCCCTGCGGCGACGCTATTTGGAGGAATTTCACCGATAACGACTGATCCTGCCCCGATCACACAATTGTCAGAAATGCGTGCGCCCTTTAAAATCACACTACCATGTCCAATAAAAACATTATTACCTACAACGATGGTTCCGAACGAGTCCAAGTCCGGCTCATTCTCTCGAAAAACCCAGACGCCGCCATCATGAGTGAAAAAACGCACCCCCGAAGAGATTTCAACATGGTCACCAATTTCAATGAGATATGCTTCACTGCCAAATGTTTGTTTATTAACGCCGATAAACTTGCAGCGCTGCCCCACCCGCACTCCTAAACTTTGTGCCAATTCGACACCACTTTTTTTCCCGATAATTCGTTTTATAAGTTTCTTAATAAACATAACAAGTGACGCCAAAACTGATGATTTACCCGCCCAAAACACCGCTCGCACCCACACTGGATACGACTTTAGCCGGCGTTCCGACAGCAAATGCATCGGCGGGGAGATGATTGATCACAACTGAATTCGCTCCGACTGCAACATTATCGCCCAAATGTATGGCACCGAGCAAAACCGCACCAGTTCCTAGGAAAACTCCATCTCCAACCGATGGAACACCTTCACGATCGCCTACATGCACCTTCCCGATCGTCACATTATGAGACAGATATAGATTCTTCCCAGCTCGGAACCCTGGATTCACCACGATACCTCCAAAATGTGGGATATAAAGGCCTTCATCAATATCCGCCAAAATGGGAATTTGTATACCTGTCGCCAACTGGACTCTCAAGTATTTCCATCGAGCAATACGTAACAACACTTTTAACCGTGGACGGGTCAGTAAGATCTGGCAGAGCCGATACCAAAACGTAAATCTAAATCCGGGATGAATACGGTATGCAGAGAGCAGACTATTCTTCGGATTCCTAGGATAACGTGACATATCTACACATATGATCCGCTTAAATTCTGAAAACTTCATTGTATCCTTCATTACTTTCGATGAATCAACCCCCGCAAACAGCCAAGCCAGATACTCTGGCTTACGCGAGGCGCTTTGAAAGCCAAAACCAACTGGGCCGATCCGAGTATGAACTGGTATGCTGCAGCGCGCAAAGTATCCGTATAGGGAGCACTGAACAAACGAACTTTTGCAGAGGAGAATACGGCTTCTCTGAAACTTAATTTGGCTCGACGGTGCTGTAGAATCAGTGCGAAATTCTCACCTTTCTTTGAGCGACCATCGCTGATACGCAACTGATCGTGTGCATAATAATTAACATATGCACCTTCAAGCAATCGCACACTGCCGAGCCTCGAGACTTCAACATAGAAGTCAAAATCCTGGCATGATGATAACTCGCGATTCAACCGAAGCCTAGCAGTGGCGCGATTCCAACGCATTCCAAAACAGGAAAAGCCCCCAATGAAATTCCAAATCCGAATGTGCTGATTGATCTCACGTTCGGAGCCCTTCTTTACAACATGTGTCACGCCATGCTGAATGCGATTGTAGTGACAAGTCACTCCCACTGCATCCGGCGTGGTCTCCAAGAGTTCCATTTGCTTTTCTGATTTTTCAGGCAACCATTCATCGTCGTCATCCAAAAAGAAAACGTAGTCAACATCATCGACCTGATCGAGGCCGACATTCCGGGCTTTTGCACCACCATAGCCACCACCAGTATAGGTGACTTGGAGGGCGTCATCGTAACGATCAAGGAAGGCGTATTTCTCGCCATCTTCTGGCTCATCAATCGTCAGGCAGATCTGGCTTGGTCGCACCGTCTGCGCATACACACTCGCCAGCGCACGCTTGAGCATCTCTGGCCGATTGTAGGAAGGTATGATGACTGCGTAAGACATAGATAAGAGAATTGAAACCTGAGGCAGGAGACTTGAGACCTCAGAAAAGGGGTCTCAGACCTACTGGAGTTATTAGCTCCTGAGCTTCAAAATCCGGAGTAGCTTCCCAGGGATGTTCTTGACCCGCGCCAATTGCGCACGCCACGTTTTCCGTGCAACCATCTTCTTTCGCTCAATCAAAGCCGAAACATGTCCCGGCCCATGCATCGTCACTGTATCGAGTGCATAGACAAATTTCCCACTCAACTCAGCGATTTTGACCGCTTGATTGTGCTCACTCTCAATAAACAAATCGGCATTACTCTTCTTAAATACCTCGGCTTTAAAGGAAGGTGCCGCTTTCAGGCGAATCCGCTCCTCTTTACTCGGCAGGTTCAACATGTGCAGCTCACCATATTCAATCCCCTGCTGTTTGAGCCATTGCTCTGTCTCTGGTCGAAACTTCTCCAATCGACTCGTTACAATCGCTCCAATTTCATAGCCTGGAAGGTAGAGCGGGGCAGCATTTAAGATAAAGTCACGATACCGCTCCCCGTCATCGTTTTGTTGATTGGTTGGATCGAGGCAAAGCACGCCATCCATATCAAAGCAGTAATTCCGCACGGCACTGCTCGCTAGAATATTCCACTCAAAGCGACGAGGGTTGGGGATTTCTTCCACATAAAGGTCACATAGCTCCTTGCCTTTCGGAGTCACATACACCGCCGCAAATGTCAGATCATGCTCCGAATTGGCCTTTGCGATCTTCTCCCTCGCAATTCGCAGTGCATGTCCGGAAGAAATGGAATCATCCACAATCAGCACCTTGCGCCGTTCTTTCAAAAAATCCTCCGCATTGATATGTTGAAAGCGTTTTCCCAGCCCCAACATCCGGCCTTCGAGGAACCCATCCAAATCGGCAAGCGGCAGGCTCAGCTTCAATGCGAGAATATTGGCCACCAGCATGCCGCTACGAGGGATGCCCACGACGCAATCATAGTTTCCTTCAATCTTAGGGATCCACGTATGGATATCTTTAGTTAAATCACTGAGACTTTTAAAATACATTCTGTAAGAGCAGGTAGAAAAAAGAAGTTAGAATTTAGAAAAATCACTTCTTAAAGAGAAACACACTCAGAACACTGCCCGGAAGAAAGCGAGTCAGGAATAAACGAATGCGCAGACCCAGAGTCGCGATGCCCCGTTGAGAGGACCATCCAAGGATATCGTTCGACAAGGCGGCTACAGTATCCTCGGGATACGGGTGACTCTCGGGTAAGCACTTTAACGACAGCAACTGCTTCCAGCGCAATCGGAGCCAACGCTCAAACGCGAGTGGCCCCCATTCCCCGCCTTTGCCCAACCGACCCGCTTCCAACAGGTCGAACTTCTGCTTCGCCTGTAGCATTCCTTTTTGAAATTGCTTCGGGTTCCTTCGACTCAACCCTATGCCCTTCCTGCTCTTCGACTTGGAATTACCTTCCTTGAACCAATGATTACTCCCATGCACGAGATAATTCCCCAAGGGGGCGTCCAGGGCGACCACTTCACCATAGAACACCGCTCGATGTAGTAAATACACATCCGCGCGAATACGGAAATCGGCCTCTGGCATCGGTAAAATTCGTGCCAGTGCGGATCGTGAAAATGCATTCGCACTAGTGGGAGGGAAGTTGACTGAGCCGCGCTCCACGACCGCCCGCCACGCATCAGGTCCCTGATCCAAACATTCCATCTCCAGCTTAAAGGCTCCCAAGGAATCCCCCTCCGGTGTTTTCATCTCCAGACCATAATAAATATGGCTGACCCCCGCATGATACGCGTGGAGCACTTCCTCGACCGCGCTTGATTCCAACCAGTCATCAGAATCCAGAAAGATGATGACCTCACCACTGCTGTTCTCAAAGCCGATGTTCATGGCCGAGCCTTGCCCACCGTTCTCCTTCAACACTGAAACGATCTGATCGCCGTAGCTCTGAATCACAGAAACCGAATCATCGGACGAACCGTCATCGACCACGACCACTTCGCAATCCGTATGCGTTTGCGACAGCGCACTATCAATCGCTTTTCCGATGTAGCGACCGTAGTTATAGTTATTTATGATTATACTGCAGCGCATCTCATTGCTTACTTTAAAAGTCCTTCGATTTCAGCGGCAAAAAATCCAGATGGATCTGTCGGAACGCGCTCCTCACTGATTTCACGAGCCCGTTGCCCCATCGCCAGCCATTTGTCCCGCGCCTGCCAGCCACGTTCCATCGCAGCATCGAACAGTTCCGGAGTCGCAGCGGCGGCAAAGAAGCCGCTCTCACCATCGTCCACAACTTCCTTGGCACCGCCACCGCAGGCAGTCACGACTGACGGGCGACCGCACCACATGGCTTCGAGTAATGCCAGAGACATCCCCTCAAAGCGCGAAGGCATGAGCAGAATTTCGTTCTCCGCCCAAATCTCTTGGTAAGAGCCGACTTGGCCACAAAAACGAATATTTTTTACATTTAGAAAATCGACTAAATCACGTATCCCCTCTTCGTAAGGCCCAGAGCCATAGAGCGACACGAGCACGTCTCTGTCACGCCATTTAGGCAGCGCCATCACCTGAGCCAGTATATCGTGCCCCTTTGCCACGGGGTCCATCCGCGCCACACAGGCCATACGGACTGTTTCGGAAGGTGCCGGCCAACCCAACACACCTTCCTGGTCGAGTTGTTGCGGATTAAACACCACCTTCGCATTGGGTAAATCACAGCCCAACTGACACTTTAAAATCTCCAAATTCTGCTGCGACACACAATAAACCGCCTTAGCCGCGGCATATGCGTCTCGAAGCTTCTGACGAATACGATCCAGCGGGAACCATAGCTCGGAGTTGCACTGCACAATCACCGCAAAGGGAATCTGATGTGACGCACAGTAGTGCATCCAATCCAGACCATCCTTGTTGTTGCCTTGAGAAATGACGACTAACTCTGGCTTTATCTGATCAACGAGTCCGGCAATCTCGGGCTTCAGCCTGTTCAGGATAGAAATAAACCGGCCCTGCTTCGGACGACGAAAAGTTGTTCGAATTCCAGCTTTCTCCAACTCCACAGCTGCAGGATGCCCTTTCGATATGCTCGGCTGTGAAGACCACACTTCGTGCTCTTTAGTTGCCAATCGTGTCGCCGCTTGACTCCACAGTTTCTCACTCCCCCCCCACGGGAGAATCGACATACTGGATACAAATAGAACTCTATTTTTCTTCATCGATTTCTACTCTGGTCGATCCTTAATTTTCCTGGCAGGCACACCACCCCAAATCTCATACTCGGGTATAGACTTAGTGACGACACTACCAGCTCCTACAATAGCGCCCGTTCCAATAGTCACCCCGGGCAATACGACTACATGCGTGCCCAACCAGACATCATCACCTATAATAACAGGTGCCCTGGAAAAGCCTTGGTCTCGAACCGGCAGATCCCTACGGCCATATTCATGGTTCGCTGAAATGATGTAGGAGTATGCGCCAACGATCGTATTACTTCCAATCGTTACAGGTGCACTCACCCCCAAATATGTGCCAAGCCCGAGAAAGACTCGATTTCCCATTGAAAGCTCTGACGGAGCGTCATCCGCAGGATCGAACCAAAATACAAGATTCTTCTGCAATTCACACCTGATCCCAACCTCCTTAATATACTCAGGTTTGAACTCTCCAGTGAATTCAATTGAGTTATTAATTCGATTTCCTCGGTTCACAAACTGCTTTCTGAATAAATACTGCTCACGGTCAATTTGCCTGTCAGACTGCATCTTGCGGATGCGCCGCCTGCATCGGAGAATGGGCGATACTATCTTTGCTAATATACGCATCTATTTCTTCGGTTTAATTCGGCCGAAAGAGAGCAG
>Ga0302126_10000619_pt1 | contig 22434 bp, 6 predicted proteins | sample CB4_20m_MG_FD_203108 | JGI IMG/M metagenome (GOLD analysis project Ga0302126, IMG submission 203108) | Marine microbial communities from Western Arctic Ocean, Canada - CB4_20m | ecosystem: Environmental > Aquatic > Marine > Oceanic | place: Canada: Western Arctic Ocean | collected 2017-09-24 | reverse complement strand
CAACGCTTGAACGAATCCATCGCGCTCTACGGTTTGATCTTCACCGTCGCCTCAGTCGGTTTAGGTATAGTCCAAGCGTGGAGAATCGGTAATTTAAGTTTCGTGATGTCATTCACGAAGACTTTGTTCATGAAAACGTGCGAGTTCGTCATTAAGAACTTCGGTCATTTGTTCGAACATTTTCATTACTTCGGTTTAGCCTGATCGCGCTGATCGCGAGTAATATCTGGCAACTACAACAAATCATTATTGGAAATGGAAATTTCAAAGCTATCTAGTACGATAGAACTTCCAGCGCACCTGTTGGAAACTATGTTTAGTTTTCATAATAAAGGTCCAGTTTCAGGCGAAGTCGTCTGCAGAGACTTTAAAACGCAATTATACTAATGCGAGATTTAGTAATCTCGCTACTGGAGTGAAACCCTAAACCGCATTTTCATCATTCATTTCGAGCCACGAAATACTCCTTCGATTGTTTTAAAAAGCCGACGTCACTTTAAAATCGATAAAGAAAAAATCGGAACGAACAACGAACTAAATAAACAATGCACTCACGATCGATCAGGATGAACCAACCAATCTTCAAAGGAAGCTCCAAATCGCTTTCTTCGTTTCATTCAAAGAAACAGTTAAGGAGCGCGATCGGTTCTAAAAGAGTCTACGCGACCGCGTCGTTCGATGAAATGGACAAGCAGGTTCCAATCGACGAAGCACTGAAGAGATCTGAGACGAGCTCGAAGAAATCAACGGATTCGTTTAAGGATACGATGGGCTTCGCTGGATGGGCGCCGGAAGTGATTAATTGCAGAGCTGGTATGATTGCGTTCGTTTCGGCGTTAGGGGCCGAAGTCAACGCCTATAATCATCCATCTTTTGCGAGTCAAGCGCATGACCACGTGTTCAGTGTAGTTTTCGCTAGCGTGCTCATTACGGCCGCGACGTTCATGCCGGCGATGCAGAACGAGAAGAATTATACGAGCAAACCGTCATCGAAAACGTACGGGATTTTCACTCCAGAGGCCGAGTTAACGAACGGGCGACTGGCGATTGTTGGTTTTTTCGCGGCGATGGTCGCCGAGAAATTCCTCGGACACGCGTTTTTTGCTTAGGAAAAATCTTTTTCGTGTAAACATGGTGTACCACATATAGCGTAACGTAGCAAGCAATTATTATACATACATATAAATAATAAAAAACGATGATTCTTAATTCTCCTTCTTCTTCTTTATTATCTTCTTTTTCTTATTCGACGAGTTTTCTTTTTCTTTTTGTGAGAAATTCTCTGGATCTTCACCCGTGATTAAATATTTCATCGCATTCGATACGATCATCTTCGACCAATATACGTTCAACATACTCGGAATAGGGAGAAACACAAATGCGACTATTTTCTCGACTAGGTTTAATTTCCCCCATGTCCCAAATATAAACGCGTTCAACATCAAAGGAATCACTAAAACTCTTACGCCAAGAAACAACGGAATCCACGCTAATCCATTCACTAAATAAACACTCGATTTCTCCATCTTACACTTCAACAAAAACCACCTCGTAGACATGTTCACGTTCGTGACTTCGCTCACGAGGAAAAAGTTCACGAAGAACACGCACCTACCCCACAAAACCGCGTACGGCCAAATCAAAATCGAAAACACGTGATGTACGACGAACAAATAATACGCCTTCTTCCCGCCATACGTAACCTGTTGCCCTTTCGGATCTTGCAACATGACTCCCAAATCCCATACCATGTACCCTAAACTCAACCCACACGCTCTGACTGTATCGATCGATGCCTCTCTCACGAACTCTCTCCCGTTATCGCCCGATTCGTAGAACTCGACGACCGCCGGTAACGCGTATAAGGTCACGAAAAACGCTGGGAAGTACGTGGCCATGTTCGTATGCCAAACCTTCCTATCTATTCTCGACATGTTCTCGAAGAAACGCTCGAACAGTCTTGGACTCAAAATCGTGCTCGCCATGCATGTTAATAAACAGGACGTCATCGCGAACATCGCGTTCCCAAGGAACACGTCCACGCCCTCGACTTTCTTCAGCAGAGGAAACCGAGCGAGGTCTGAAACAAAATGGACGAAATTTTGGTCAACGAAGTCGCTCACTCGAGCGTTTAATGCAGTTTTGACAGCGAACATTGCGATGAATAGGTATCGCGGTTTTTTTTTCGTTCGTTCGTTCGTTTTATCAGGATTTATTGTTTTTAGTATTCGCTCGCGCGTTTCGTTTTGTAACGAAACGTTTTGAATTTTTTTCTCCCAAAACGTTTGTCTCTGTTTTTCACTTTTCTTTATACTGTACGCGCGGTAATAATAAAACGGAACAAAGCGCGTTTACAAAAACTAAATGTAGGACATATACAATCATTATATTCGTATATAATATTAAACACACACACACACACACACACACACACGCTCTCTCTATATATTTAAATTAAATCGATTCCTCTTCGTTTAGTTTTGGTTCTCGCTCGAACGAATTGCGGAGACTAATTTCAATTTAGCCGCGCTCATCGCGTTATGCTCGTCTAATTGCTTCGCGTATTGATTCACTTGGTTAAAAATCAAATAAGTCTCTAATCTGTTCGGTTCTTGTATAGATCTAGAATCCGGGTTATCCTCAGATAATGGTTCTAATCCCGATTTAACTCTGTTTTTGTTTTCTTGTCTTTTCTTGGACAACCATACGGATTTCTGGTGCTGCAAACGCGCGTTCGCGCGATGATAATAAGCGACTTTTTGTTGCTCTTGCACTAAATCATCCATGGATTCTGATAAAAACTCTAACGATTTCTGCGAAAACGGCGCAGAATTCAAATGTAATCTGTTCAAATCTTCTTTTGTTAACTTATTCTCGTCTCTCTCGACTCTGCCGTCCGCGTTTGCGTCCAATTGCGACATCATTGCGGAGACCAAAACCGAATTGCTAATGACAATCGGAATCTCTTCAATGACATCGCTCCACTTCAAACCTTTCCCAGCAATCTTCGCACTCGTCATGTTCCCCCCACACTCCTTAAACGTCTTCAAAAACTGTTCCGTTAAGCGAATCGCTTTCAAACCAAACATCCCGTCGTCGTTCACGCTCGGATCATACACGATACAAACACATCTCTCAATGCTCTCCGCATAGTCCACAAAAGTCTCAATCAACTCTTCCGTATAATACGACCCCATCGTCGTCGATTGATACCATCCAACCGTGTTATTATCCACGTTTACTTCTCTCAACATTCTCATCATCTCGAGTTGATAATTCGCTCCTTCTTCCTCCTGTATCCCTTGCTGATTCTGATTCTCATCTTGATCCACGCTCGGGAACGGGAACGACGAAGTCACCTCTAACGTGTTCCCGACGTCCAACCCTAATAACTGCCCAGTCACTAATTGCGGCGAAGAGTCTCTCGAATGTTTCGCGATTTGTAAAATAACGCGGCCGTCCAATTGCACGTGATGTAATTGTTTCGCTTTTTGCGCGTTCTCCGTTTTCGGTTTATCCTCCGGTTGCTTCGCGGCGAGTGCGGCGAACGATGACATTCGCGTCTATCCTATCTTTTCGTCGCACAGGTGTTTCCGTCGGTCGTTTTTAGATCAGAGCAGCTGCAAGCGCTTTCTTTGTGTCGATGATGGAATCGTTTTTGCGCCTAATAAAAGTCTTTCTTAATAGGGTCTATAAAAAAATTAAAGGTCTAAAAAGAATGAGTTTATAGGTCCAGCACGACGAAGAGCGGACCGGAAGAAAGAGAGCGCTCGAGTGCAAAACTGCTGAGATCATCGCAGGCAAAATAATAAAAAATAACGATGCGTGCGTAAGTGCGCGTGTGTGTGTGTGCGTGAAAATGGGGACGTAAGTTTTGTTAAGCGGCAATTTTTTTAGCGAGCTCGGAAGCGACGGCGTCGATGAACTGTTCGGTCGTCTTACCTTTCGCTCCGCTTAAATCTCGCGTACCTTTACCTTCGCGGAAGAGCTGATGCATGACGTTTCTTATTTCCGTCGTGAACAGGGTCATTTTGTGATAGTTTTCTTTCGTGTCGTGCGTGAACGAAGCGTGGTTCATTGCGCCAATGAGACCTTCGACCATTCCAAGTGGGTTTAAGGATGTTTCTTCGCCCCTTAAGCGAGCCTCGTTCATGTCCGTGACCGTGCCGTGCGAGGCTTCGAATTCTTTGATGTACGAACCGTCTGGAGCGACGCCAACGAGGTTGGACGTGATGAACCCTGGGGATTTGTGCATTTGTGCGAGCTCGTCCGTTAACACGTCGCCGTCGTAATTATGCGCAGCCATACCAAAGTTCCCGTTTGTCCATTGCACTAATTTCATGGTCGCCGCGTCGCTAAGTAAATGAACTAACTCTTCCTTTTCTTCGACAATCTTCGCATTCACGAATTTATGCTTAAAATCTTTATCATACACATCCTTCATTATTTGCCAAAACGGCTCTTGCCATTTAAAAACGGTCTTTTTCGTGACCACGTATGGTTTCACTTTCGCCTCTAAACACCTTTCGAAGAAAAATTTCGCCAACTGATGAACGTTATCGTACGCGTTATCATAAGTAACGACTGCGGAAATCTCATCTTTACACTCTCTTTGATCGATGATAATCTCTTTCCCTTTATCTACTCCACTCGATGGTACGAAAGTCGTCTTCAACGTCCCCGGTCCGACGTTCTTCCAGCCCGCGGAGTATTCGCCCCCAATCGCGTGTCTCTCGAACAAAACCTTATTCTTATACCCGAGATCGATGCCGTCGATATGTATAGTATCTCTCGAAATCGTAATCCCGTTCCACCCCCTACGCATTGCCCCATTCGGCGACCCCCAAGTCTTCTTCAGATTTAATCTCTGCACTTGATCCTTAGTCGGCGTAATCGTAGGTTCTTTAAATATCGCCTTCAATCGAAACCCGCTCTCAACGACTTTTCTTAAGACTTCATCGTTCGTCTCGTCCCTGTTCTTGGCCGATAAATCGAACGTCTCCCACTTCTTCGTGCATACGTTAGGTTCGATCCATTTCTCGAGTATTAAATCCATGCAATATTTCGTCATCTCTTCGCCTTTCACGTATACCATCGGACTCGCTATTAATAACTTCTTCCTCGCAACATCATCATCTTTAACAACATTCGCCGCTCTCGTCGAAGAAGAAGAGGAAGAAAACCGCGAACAAAAAGTTCCCGTGCTTAAGATCTTACCACTTAAAACACTAAAACTCTGCGCTTGATTGCGGGCGCTGCATCGAAAACTTCCCGATATCGCGTTCGCGATCGTTCGCCTATACTTCGACATGATGTTCCCTCGCGCGTTTAGAAAAATGAACTTTTTCTAACGACGAACTCTCTTAGATATTTTCGCTTTTTCAAAAGGTGGTACAAAAAAGTACTCTGCTTTGACCCGCTCTGCTCGTACGATTAAAGACGCTTTATTCGCGTCGCGACCGGTCTCACGCAGTTTCCTAAACAGAACCATCCGCGCTCTTTTCAATGGAAACGAATTCGTTCGGGAGAACGTTCAGTCGTTCAGTCAAAAGCGAGCGAGAAACGATACTGATTTGCTGATCCATTTAAAATCAAAAGCAGAGGAAGATAGGCGAGAGTTATTCAGCAGCAGAGAAAAACTAGATTCTTCTCGTCAGCACAACTTTCTTCATTATTGAAAGAGAAATAAACGAACGTCTTTCTTTTAAAAAGACTCCTAGGTCGTCGCAAAAGAACACCTGAGAGAGAGAGAGAGAGAGAGTAATCTTCTTCTTCTTCTTCTTCGTCGTCGTCTGCGTTGTTTTTGTTGAGCCGTTGATTCGTTTATCGTGTCGCTTGCGAGCTCTTGGACTGCGATTTTATACCGTTCAGTCTAAGCCGTCAAAATTTCTTCTTCTTCTTCGCATAGCTTCTTTTGGAAGGACGAGGGATTGGGAGAATAATACTGTGTAGTAATAAATAACAAATAAATAATTGAAGAAGAAGAAGAAGAAGAGGGAGAGAATGGGAAGAATAGAGAAGAAGGCGAGAGCGCACGACGTATCGCCGAGAATGCGAGCGATAATCGAGCAAATATTGAGATACCAAAAACCGAGGAAGTTCACTGATATACCATCGGAGTTACCGAGATTTGTTTGGACGTTTGGGAAAGGGGATTTTACGCATTGGGTCGACGTGTTTAACGCGTTCGATCTGTTCTTAGAAGCATCTACGACGACTGCGACGACTGCAATTTTTGGCAGTGACGATAGAAAGCTCGCTCGCGAGGATGATTTGGTCGATGCGAACGCGGGAACGAATGCGACGACGAACTCTTTTGCGGCTACTGCAAACACGACAACAACTGCTTCGGAATCTGCGTTGAAACAGAAACGAATGAAGTTTGAGAGCGAACCGAACTTTATATCGGTTAAAGACGCTTGTAATTTCGTGCTCGAGTGCGCGTATTTAGTCAAAAGCATAGAAGATGAAACGAAGATGAAAGAGAGTTTTGCGACGCGAGCGGTTTCGAAGATTCAAGTTTTAGAGGATTGGTCAGTCGAAGTCGAACGAGAAGAAAAAGTAGAAAAAAATGATGATGATGGAGGATGTTATGCGAGGCAAAAGAAGACTTTGCTTTGGATTTTGAGATGTACGCGCGCGATCCTTGACGAATGCTGGAATAAGCACGAGTATTTTTCAACGGAACATCTCGCGAGACTTTTGCATCACGAGGACTTTGAAATCGCGTACGAAGCTTTATTGACAATTCATTCTGTCGCAAAGAAAACGCCCGGAACGCGAGTGAACCGATTCGTACCTTGTAATGGATTGACGCAGCGATTAATCACACTTAGTCGCGCGGAGGAAATTGATGTAAAGGCAAATAGTGAATTTGACTCTTTGTTTTTTAAATTCTTCGGCTTGTTCTGTACGGTTGATAACTTGGCTATGTTGTTTGAATGCGCTAAGCGTAATCCAAACATTGAAGAAGTCAAAAATCCATCATCAGAAGTAGAAGCGTTCATAAAATCAAAGTTTACAGTAGTAGAAGAGGGATTTAATAAACGCACAAAGCTTCAAGATGATATGTTTGAGGAGCTATGGAAACTTCGTTGGTCCTCGTTTAATAAATTTTTCGAATCCTCGCGCACAACAAAAGGCGTGCAAGAAAGTGTTGCAAATCTTGCAATGACAACTTTGCTACAATTTAGCGATTCAGCGGAAGACTTGTCGTATGATTCCAAATATAATCCAACGAAAACGCCGATTACTCCAGCGGAAATGCGAAGACTGGTCTTTCAAACGTCCAACGTGCAGGAAAAAGCGTCCGAAATCGTTCGTCAGCTCGACGAGCGATTATCAATCAACACGAACAACGTGCCATCTACATCAACTTCGAAATATTACTTACGCAGTCTTTGCAACGATGCATCGGTAGCAGCATGGGCACTTTCTGCGCTCGTAAATGAACGAGATACATGTTCAGCGACTCTTGACGTTTTGCGAGCGCATAAATCTGCGACTACTATTGAAAACCTGCTCTCAATCTCGGTGGATTGGCTCAGAGACGCGCAATATCTTACTAAGAAGTATTTTGACGTTAAAGGTAGAATGTCTATCGAAGAAATAACGATGAATAAAGGAGAAGAAGAAGCAAATAGAAGAGAACTTGCGAGTTACCTATACTTTGACGTATCAGATCATGGAAATATAGAAGCTTCGGCTTTGGCCGAAGCAGCCTTCGCGCTACTCGCAAATTTGAGCACGTCACCTCCTGGCTGTCATGTATTGCGCGATGCAAACGCACTAGAACCACTTTTTAAGTTGTTCAAGCACGAACGCGCTGATCACATTCCGTTCGTTGCTATATTCGCGCACTCACTCGAGATGATATTGGATTATAACAGAGATGCCAATAGAACTTTTCGCGAAAGAGGTGGAGTTTTGCTGCTGTGCGAAAGATTACGAAAAGAAATTGAAACATCTTTGACGGAGTACGAAGAGACTTGTGATTCGCTCAAAAGTATCGATGTATTGATGAAACTTTCGAGCGGCGTTGCAGCTGTAAAACCGCCAAGTAAAGATAGTAATAATGAAGCTTTAACCACAAACACGACGCCAGGTTCTGCTTCGAAGCGCAAGAAAGTACAAGAACAAGAAGTGTCAAGAGACAACGAAAGCGAAGAAGGTACACCGTCGCAAAAACAGAAACGCGAAAGTGATATTAACGAGGAAATTCCCCCAACTGGAGCGACAACTACAATGTCGTCTGAAACGGATATGAAAGAAGATACGAATGCTATCGTTCTCCCTAGCTACGTCTCATACAGTCGACGCGTGTTGATAAAAGCTTTAACGCGCGCTTTAGCCTTTGCAATATTTGGTCCATCGGTACCGCAAGATACGCACGCCGTAGGCCTTGATGGCCCAAGTGGTCTCAATGAAGCTATATGTCTAGTATTTGATAACGCTAAAAAATTTGGAGGTAGCGGTGTTACCACGTTTGCATCCCTCGTCACTGATTATCTCAATCACGATCCAACTTGCTACGTGAAGCTTGAAAATGCTGGAGTTTTTGATGCGTTATTTCGTGCCTTTGAGAATGAAGATATCGCAAATAACTCCAAGGTCTTGTGCGTCGCGCCTCAGGTCATATCGGCAGCGTGTTTGCACGAAGATGGACGCAAAAAAGTAATCGAAAGAGGCATATTATCAAATGTGATGTACCCAGCCTTTACAAAACAAAATTATCAAAAAGCTTTGAGTGCACCAGATATAGCGAGTGCGATTGGGTCGAATGTTGATGAATTGTTAAGACATGTTCCTCAGCTTCGACAGCACGGTGTAGAAATGCTGTATAAAATTTTTGACGAAATTCTTAGAATGTGCACGAAAACTGATTCTGAAGATGGAAACGAAAATTTTAAGAGTATTATTCCGGAGAGTAAAGAACGTTCTGAACGCGAGAGCCAAGAGAAAGCTTTACAAGGTCATGTCATGTATGCTACGCGTTTATTGGAAGGCATAATTCAAACGAATGAACTCGTTGCTCGATTTTTGTCATATAAGCCAGAATCTACTGGTCTTGAAACAGAAGAAACTCCAATTTACTGTGGTATCGAAATACTGACAAGAATTTTTGTGGCAAATAAACTTCCTTCTTCTTTTCATAGCTCAACCGCGGGAAACGAGTTCTTGAGGGTTTTGCGTACGCTCTCATCGATAGACCCGGAGAGTTTCTCAGCGGCGTTTGATTTAGCATTAGGTTCTGCTTTGAAGGATTTCGAAGTCAAAAATGATCTCTGGGTAAGAAATATAAGTGAGTGCGAGCGTTTTTGTCGGGATGATCGTTACGAGGCTGAAAAGAAAAATTATTTCGTGCATGAAATGGGAAATGTATGCAAACGCTTAGAGCACGCGACAAATTTTCTGACGAACGTAATTCGAATGGATCCCGGAGCTCTTGGAACGTTCTACCAAAAGATAATCGATCTATGTCGAATTTATGAAAGTATGCTGGTTTCGATAAGATGGTTAAATGAGTGTGGATTAACTACACCAGAGGAAGTTGATACACATGCGTCTTATGAGCGCCTAAAATCAGCCATCGTCAGTGCTTTTGTAGCTGTCGCAAGACCACCACCTGCAACGTGGTCGAGAAATGGTAGAGCGAGGGTAAACATTTACGAGCGTACGCAGTGGACAACTATCGCTGCAGTTTTGCTGCAAATGGAGGACACGATTTACACGAGGTACCAAGGAATCTTGGAAGAAATTCAAAAACTTTCAAATCCAAGCCTCCGCGACGAAAACTGGCTCCCTCAACATGTCTACTTTAATACTCTTCGAGATGTTAAAGAAAACGGATTTGAAATCAGTAATTTGCTCACCCAAATCACTGACTTTATAAAGCTCGTTTCTTCAATACTCGGGTACTCGTCCGATCGTCGAGACAAGACCCGACGTGCATTTGCGCCTGCAATCATCCTCGGAAGAAAATATGGCATAATTGATCTTATATCGCGCGCTATTTTGCCAGCGATTATAAAGTGTAAGAAACTTCTTTGTGATGAAAATTCAGAAGCTCAAATGAAATTGACTGCTGCTCATTCAAAAGTTCCACCGCCCCGCAATGATTATGAAGTTGAAATTTCACAATTTAAAAAATTGAGAGACGATATATTCCACACTTCAATCGAACGAGCCGATGGTTGTATTACTGCAATTACCTCCTTCTTTGAGAAACTTTCTAACCTCGAAGCTTTTCCAACTATGATGGATAGATCACATTATAGCTTAGCTACAATACCGTTATTAGCCGAATGGGAGAAGATATTGGAATTACTCGGCAGCCTTGGCGATGAAAGCGAAGGCTCTGTTGCTGCAGCAAAATCAAAATTAAATAAAGGCAAATCGGAAGAAGAAAAACTGGAAGCAAGTCAAGAAATTGATTTTGGAAACCCTGAGCAGGCTGATTATTGGGTCAAAGAGTTCGAAACTCGCATGATGCGAGATGGTTGGAATATTCGTGGCCGCTTTCATCGGTCCACGTACACTTCTGATGAAATATTTCAGCGTCTCGGTAAGGTCAAGATGCCGAAAGATTTGGGAATTTCGTTACATGAAGAATGCTTCCATGTTGCAACCTTGATTCAAGAAAGCATTTCTTCTGACAAGAAAGGTTTGGAGACGGACTCAAGTTTTAAAGATGGATTTTCAAAAGATGTTCTGAAAAGTGTGTTTAGAATAATGGCGCGTTGTTTTCGCGGTCTTAATGGGGGTTCGGCGTTCTATGAGCGGGGCTTATGTGATAACGATAGATTTTCGAATTTAAAAAAATCAACCGCTGAAGAAGTTACTGACGCTCGCAATGATAAAGTGGATATTGATCCGGAAACCTTAGAGCTTATAGTCGAAATGGGATTTTCCGCGGAGTCGGCTATATTAGCGCAATCGACTTTAAACGAGCATCATCCTGGAAAAAGATTTAATGCCGAAGCAATTACCGAATTTCTTTTATCACATCCAGAAATTATTGAAAAGGCGAAGAAAGATTCAGATGATGCCAAAGTCAGTCAAGCGCAGAACGAAGTGGCCGAGACTAAGAACACACCGATTGAAGAAGATTCCAAAAATTGCGCTCATCTGTTATTAGTTCCATTAGAAGAGCGAATGAAAGAGAGAGTGCCGTCACTCGTCGGCTCACTCTGGGAAATGCTCTTATGCAAGAATAATGAAGTAATCGATAATACTTTGCTCTTCGAGTTCATAGAAATCGTTTGTGACGTGATTATCCAAGATGTAAACGAGGTCAAGGTGAATGACGCTTATCGCATGGCTGTCGTGGAAACTATTATGAAGTCGCGTACGGTGATTAATATACCTACTGCTGATAAGACCGCTGAATTTCTCGTTGACTGTATGACACAGAATGTGTCCAAAAATTATTCTGAAAATAAGGAGACGGAATCTATGCATACGATGCAAGATAGAATGATTGGATTACGACAACACGCTACGGTGCTACTTTGCTTGCGGGACTCAAAATTTCGAGAAATTTTCCAAACAATGAAAGGTTCAGCTGTTGATGATTACGTTCGACTTCTCGAGGTATTTGCTAAATTTGCACATGTCACACTTCCGTCTGCAAATGAAGTTAATGTCATATCTGCTTCGCCTCTGTGTCGATTTCATTATACTTTACAGACTGTGATACTCGTTTTGCATATGTTTGCTCAATGGATGCCGATAGGAAATGGTGGATCTTTTTCGCTCAACGGGTCTTGTGATAACGCCGCATTCTCCAGAGAAATAGATATTATTGCCGGACGACCATTTGGTATTGTTTCCAAAGCGAATCAAAAAAGTATAATTGAGTCGCTCGATGTCGTTTTGCGTTTTTTCGCGTGGGCACAATCGCCAGCTGTTTATGAGAAGCAGATGTACTCGGCTCCTTCGGTTGATCCAGATTCAGAGTGGGGGAAAGTAGTTTCTACATGCTCACGTTCAGGTAAACGATTGCACGAGATAGATTTTCCTTTGGTGTATGAAAGCGAAGTGCGCGAGTACCCGACGGTAGTTGATGTGTTAAATAATTCAACGGAGTGTTTTGATTCTTCTTATTTAGAATGTGGAGATATTCTAAAACAAAGCAAGTATTGTGATCGTTATCGTTTTACAGATTTCTCAAATAGCGATTCCGCCATCGATGCAACGCGCTGTCCACTAACGAGGAAAATGTTGCACGAGATTCGTCAGCCAGTGCGCCTTAAAGGGAAAACGTATGAGAAAAGTGCTCTTATGCAGAAGTATGGCTTATGGTGCTCGTTGTGCGGTAATACTTCTCATATCGATTGCGAAAGCGTGTATCCGAAAGAGATACAAAAAGATGAACATAATTTAGGTTTTAAGACGCCGGACGGAGAATATCATGATCCAAAAGATGTCGTTTACGCCCTTGAACAGCAAGATATCTTTGCGGCAAATTTCAAAGCTAAGTTTTATGGGAAGTCACCGAAAGATAATAATCCTGGATCTTTTGCACCACAGATCCAAGCCGCGATGACGCTTCTCGAGCATTTTACGAAATCACATGAGAATACTATGATTTGGCTCAATAATATTAAGCGTAAAGATAATACATCAAAATTGTTTCTTTCAAAAATGTGGGGATGCGATATGTTATTGCAGCTCAGAACTCTTCCACAGCATTCGTTTGTTGCTTTTACAAATCTGCTCGCTTCAATCTTCCGTCACGTTGCGGAAGACCCAAATACGTTGCATTATGCCATGGAACGCGAGATCAGGAAGTCTCTCGAGTCTGCATTTCATTCGAGTAAAGGAGGTGTGGTGTCGGCGTCAGTGTTTCTAACAGTCATGTCACCGGTTATGGCTCGAGACGTGCATACATTTTTTTCCGCTTTAGAGAAATGCGCGTTTTGTATACAAGCACCTGATCCAAAGAGCAAAAATGAAGATGCTCTGCTCATTATACTCCCACGATTTTCGATAAGTGAGGAAAAGAAAGATGATCGAAACGAGAAGAAAGGGGTAGCTTTGGATAATAAGGTTACTTCAACGTCTCACGCCACTGATAAAAAGAATAGAAAAGATAAAGCCGACGTCGAAATTCCTCCACCATCAAAGTCATTTATTCAGCTTATCCGCACACTTCTGAAAATTATTAAAGGGAATACTGTTGCCGATCTGAAGCTTGCATTCGCCGACGGTCCAGTCCCGGCACGACGAGATCCTCCCTATTTTAACGTTCACAATCGCTACGAAGAACCCTACGGTGCATCAACGAACGTTCACGCAATTGCAGAAGTGAAATTTGCGTTGCGACTACTCTCAGAGCTCATTGAAGTACACGCCGCAGCAGGAACGGTGCTTGTAGAACTTGATAAAAACGACGCATCGGTCGGTGGCGTTTTGAACCACGTGTTTTGTAGATTGCTCACAAAGGAGAAAACGACTTGGATTGAATCAGAATCAGAATATAATATGCCACCATCAAAACCGGAGCAAATTCCCTCGGGGCTCGCTGGATATAAAAATAATAAGTTCCCATCATGGCAAGGAGCGGAACGCGCTGCACATTTTCTCGCGACGTGTGCGATTCGTGTTCAAGGCTGCCGGGAATTCTTCTTTTCGCTTGTAGCGCGATTACTTCAGAATGATTTTTCTCCTATTAAGGATTCTTACAGTTCAGATTTGAGTAAATACATCTCAAAGCAAACGAATAAAACTCATGAATTATATGTAGGACACCTTCGAGCTGCTTTGGACTTGCTCACGACTCTTGTTACACATTGTGTACCGTCTCGGTCGTCGGTAGCAACGAAGGATTCTTCGGCGAGTATTCAAAACGGCGAAACTCTTGCAGCGATGCATCGTCATAGAATTCTCCCACTCTTGTTGAAATCCCTCGAATATCACTGCATTAACGAAGTCCGCGATGGTGGGCGGGTAGATCTTGGCATTTTAGATGCAATAGTAACGGCAATAGATAAATTATCAAGCGCGTATGAGAAAATGTCGAAGGAGATATCTCCAGCCGAAGCTGGTCTCGAGGCAACAGAAGTTCGAGAACGTCACCGACACATAGAGCAAAGTCTTGCTGCTGTGATTGACGCGGTCTTGCGAGGCGACTCTGATGATGATGAAGAAGAAGAAGAAGTAGCCGCTATGAATGCGGACGAAGAAGCTATGATGGAAGAAATGGCCGACCTTGAGGAAGAAGATGGAAATGCTGCCGACTTCGCCGAGGCCTGGGGCTATTCTGACGAGGAAGACGACGAGGATGATGATGATGATATAGAGGAAGGTTTTGAAGTCGGTTCTGATTCGGATGCATCCAGGGACTTAATCGATGGAGGTGATTCTGAAGATGATGATGATCAAGAACATCATCCAGATGATCATAGCGATGATGAACTTGATGCCGAGGATGAAAGAGAAATGGAAATAATGATGGAGCGTGGTATGATTAATGAGTTTGAGAGAGAAGAAAGGGAAGATATGGATGCTGCGCAGTTTCCGGAACCAGAAGATTCTGAAGATGATTCAGAAGGTGATGTCGATGATGGGTATACCGACGACGAGGAGGAAGAGGAGGATGAGATGACGGAGGAGGATGAAGAAGGTGACTTCGAGCTGCCCAATGTCGACGATGTCGATAATCACGCTCATACGCCTGCAAGTACAAGAGCTGAGAATTTTACGCGCAATGAAACCCGTGGAAGGAACGCCGCCGGTGGTGGATATTTTCTGCCTCATGGAAACTTGCCCCACGTCTCTGACGCAGTCTTTAACGTGCGCCACAGGCAAGTTAATCAAGTCCCCGGTTCACGCGCAAACGCAAGATTGCATAGTGAAGCTCACGATGAGGAATTGTTTGATATGGAACCTGATGAAGATGAAATGGATGAAATGCTTGACGGAGAATTTGTACCTAATACAAGCGCTGCTGGTGGTGGAGATGGCGAGGAAGAATGGGAAATGGATGATTTATTCGAGGGCGAAGATGGTGATCAACCGCCACCAGCACCACCGGCTCCGAGCATGCAGTTGCAAAGCAATCAAGTGGTTAGTGGAATTTTAAATAGAGTATTTGCACGAAATCCGCAACCAACGCGACCAGAAAATCCATTTCATCCAATCAATGTTTTCGAACTTTCAGTCGATGATTTGAGACGGCTAGCAAGCGGTGAGTTACCACGACAGGATAGAGTTCCATTTCTCGATCAACTAGAGCGACAAGACAGAAATTCTGGTTCTGGATACGCGATGAATAGGAGAGAAGCTTCCGATCTTCGTCGTCATCAATTGAATAGAAGAGATGGTTCAAATCTAACTAATCATTCGACTATGCGCCATCACGGTATGCACTTTGGCGAAGGATATACGTGCGAATCAGAAGATGCGCATGGTTGCGGAATATCAAGGAGACATCTGCCGACTCGGCGAGTCTTCCCTGACGCACACCCTCTCTTGATAAGAGATGCGCGTCCTGACGAAAGATACACTCTCGAGACTCGATGCTCAGTCGACGTTTGTAGTTCGAGCGGACCACCGGTTCAACTGCCGTCGACGAGGCAGGTCTCTGACCTTATTACAGAACTGAACAATTCTCAAGTGCGTTCTATTGCGGTTGATATCATCAATCACATTCACATCGATTATGGAACTACTCAAGATCCGAGAGTGATATCTTCGTTCGACGGACGAGAATATTATCAGCAATCGCATCTACGCGTCGGATTTGAGCAACGGCCGTCGATTCCTTCTGTACCTATCGCGGATGCCGCTCCAGGAATCACGCATTTAACTCGTCCCGTATTAGTACAAATGTCAGGTGATTTGGCGCGGCTTGCATCTAGTGGAAATCCAATGCTTCAAGGATCCACATCAAGCGCAGACCATCTTGATTTACTTACATTTGATCCTTATGGAGATCCATTACATATCAACGGCGATTTTACGACGTCACTCACCAGAAATCAAATTCTAAGCCCAGCTGCTGGCGGTGCGTCACTGAGTGAGAGGAATCAAATGGATATGAGCAGAATCAATGTCGATAGAGATGGTAGTGGAAATGACATTATATCAATGAATGGCGTCTTCATTTATCGTGGAATAATCATTTTGAACGGAGATATAGACCAGGACGCTCTCGGTGATACTGCTATATCGCCCGAGTCGGCGTGGGATTTATGCGGCTTACGTGCGAGACGGCATGCGTGGACAGATTCGGCAAGATCAATGCTAGGTACCGGATCAACCGCACTAGCGCCAAACGCTCCATTGACCATATGTGAAAGAAACAAGGTTTCATCGACCATTTCTGGGATTCTGCATGGGCTTACGACTGAAGGTTTCCGCAGCAGCGAACAGCAAAACAGTGATGATGAACAGAAAATTCATTCACCAACTAAGATCGGCAAAGTGAGTGCCAAAGTCCTTGAAAAGCAATCTGAACCAAAAGACGACGACGGGAATTCCAGTAAACACAAAAGTGTTATTATCGATGAGGAAGAAAAAGATAATACTACTGATCTTGCAGTGTTCGACGACGATGCTTCATGGATCCCAGAAGCTGCAGAAAAACTCGCCCGAGAGGCATCCGATCAAGCATCTCTTAACGCTTTACCAGATACAATCAGAAAGGAACTTTTGCATTATAATGCGATTGTGAGACGCCTCAATGATAACCCTCCGAAAGATTTACATCAAACGCAGAATTTTGACGAAATCGACGCTACCTTCTTAGCCGCGTTGCCGCCTGATATTCAAAAAGAAGCCCTCGCTCAATCAAAATCAATTCTTGATTCTGCTAGAGCCTCGATGCTTGAAAACAGAAAGAAAGCAATGGAATCGAAAAAGCTTGCGTTAGAACGATCTGAAAAGGAAAAATCGGATAAGCTTTTACATGACAAGAACGAGGAGAAATGGTCACACTCTAAAAATGCTCTAGAAATGGCTGCTAAAAAAATGAAGATTGCCGCGATTCGAATTGAGATGCCTGATTTGAACAAAGAAGAAGCGCAATGTTTACTTATGTGTGAAAACTTGTCCAGAGTTTATCAAAATGAGTCATATCAGCGCGCTCTGTTGAACTTATCAACTTTTGATTTATGCAGAGATACGTTTCTTATTGGATTATGGTCGATGATCGATCCCGTCTTGAGTCCTGACGATATCATTTGTGTAAATATGGATAAGTTTGTTTTTGAACATAATGAAGCACGTGCTAGACGAGCTCTTGTGACGATGCATTGGCTTACTCAACAACACACAAAGATTGGAGGTCGCCTCCCTTCTATTGCTGCTATGTCGGGCGACGACGCGGCAGTGACTGTTTTTGAACGTATTCTTGAATCGCTTAGCAGTCCAGTGGCGCTTAAGCACCCTGGTTCGATGCTTGTCTATCAGCTTATGATTTTGAATGAATCTTTTAGGGCATCAAAAATGTCAAAGATTAAAAGAAGTGGAGCTAAACAACAACTCGATAAAACAGACGAAGCAAGCGCGACATTTGAAGATTTAAAACCACATCAACTTGAGCCGCTCGCAAAACTCTTAGATGCGTATTCTGTTATTGATCAAGGTCGATTTGGCAACACCGTTCTTTCGCACGCGCAAACATTAATGCGGCATTTCGCAACAGCTTCGCAGAAGCAAGCTGGCGTATTAACAGTTGCTCTACTCAAACAGGCAAAGAGATCGAAAGAATTTGCCGAGTTGCACTTGAATTCGTGTTCAAGCGGTGTTGTAGATACACACATGTTACACGCGGGTTGCGCATCCATATTACGAATCGTTAGAGCTTTAGCACAGTTGAAAAAAGAGCGTTGTGCCAAGGTCGAGGCTGTGGAAGACAAGAAAAATGCGCATACTGTAGGTGAAAATGCTTTGTTAGAGCTTTCTGAAGCTATGAAACCGACATGGAAAGCACTTTCTGTTGCGGCACATAAGGTTGAACCATTGGTCACTCCGCACAAACCTGGTGCAGCGCCTCCACCTGCTCCACTCACTATAACGGCAATGCTTCCGGCAGTTGAAGCTTTTTTCGCTCTCGCGGATGCTTTAGCACCAGAACAGCTCGATGAGGTTTCGAAAAAGATGGCCGAGAAGCAAGAAACGAGAGCGATGACTACGACTGTCACACCTATTAAAATGTCACAACCTTCACGGGCGGCAACACCTGGTTTACTTCGCGCGTCGAGTGTCAAACCGACCTCCATGCTCGGATTAGATGCTTTGCTGGAAAATACTAGCGTCAACATCGCAGATGAATTGAAATCCAGATTATCGACAGAAGCGTGGAAGTTTGCCGAGAGACATCGCGGCGTCATAAATGCTTTGCTGCGACGGAACCCGCAACTGTTATCAACGTCTTTGAAAACTTTACTTCGAACGCCCACGTTGGTGGACTTTGACGTGAAGCGCGCTCATATTCAGATTAAGATTCGAAAGGAGAAAGAAAAATATGCCTCCCGCGGTATTTCAAAATTGAAAATCCGACGTTCGCATCTTTTGGAAGACTCTTACAACCAAGTACGAGCGCGAACTCAGGAAGAGATGAAAAGTCGCATGCAAATCGTTTTTGTCGGTGAAGAAGGAGTCGATGCTGGAGGTTTGACGCGGGAGTGGTATCAAATTCTTGTTCAACAAATCTTCAATCCAGATTGGGGTCTTTTCCAACTCGCACCGAGTGGCGAAGCGTGCTACGAGCCAAATAAAAACTCGTCAATCAATCCCGAACATTTGAGTTATTTTCGCTTCGCTGGCAGACTTGTTGGGAAAGCATTATACGATGGAGTATTGCTCGATGCTTATTTTACAAGACCAATTTATAAGCATTTACTTGGTCAGCCTTTGACTTTCGAAGATATGGAAGGAGTTGATCCAGATTACTATAAAAATCTAAAGTGGATGCTCGACAACGATATCGAAGGCGTTTTGGATTTGAATTTTAGCGATACACAAAATTTCTTCGGCGAAACAGAAACAGTCGATTTGATTAAAAATGGAAGAAATGTTTCCGTGACTAACGTGAACAAACTCGATTACGTCAATTTAATAACGGCGCATAGAATGACAGACGCGGTAAAGGATCAACTGGAGGCATTTATTGAAGGATTTACGAAAGTTCTCGATCGTGATTTCATTAGTGTTCTAAACGCGGGTGAACTCGAACTCTTGATTTCGGGTACTCCAGATATCGATCTCGATGATTTGAAGGCGAATACGGAATATCACGGTTATACTATGTCGAGTCCTCAAATCAGGTGGTTCTGGGAAATTGTACGCGAGATGAACCTCGAGGATCGCGCACGACTACTCATGTTTTGTACCGGTACATCCAAAGTTCCCCTCGACGGGTTTGCGAAATTACGAGGCATGAGCGGTTTCCAAAAGTTTCAAATTCACAAGGCACAATTAAATGATCCGAATCAGTTATGCACAGCGCACACGTGTTTTAATCAATTAGATTTGATTGCCTACGACACGAAGGAAGAATTACAGGAGCGGTTGTTGTACTCGATTAGAGAGGGCAGTCAAGGGTTCGGATTTGCTTGATTGGTTAGTTAGTAGAAATATAGAGTTTATAGCTACATCGTACACATTAGAATTACAGCGCTAATTTACGTTTTGTTTCATCCAACTTCTCCGCTGGAGCGTTTGCGTTTGCGTTCAGAGGCGGCGGCGTTTGTTTATAATTTTTGTCAAGTCGAGAAGGGTTAATGTTCAAAGCCTTTGCGAGTCCCTTGACTGCTCTTCTTTGAAAGGGCGCGCGCTTAGCGCGACCTGCACTGTTTAATATCTTATCGTCTTCGTTAAAATCATCATCAATAACATCTTTATCACCGGCTTGCCGCGATGCTATTACTTGCGACTTTTTCTTCGCGGACGTTGATAAATACTTGCCATCGACGTTTAAAGTATACCGCCCTTTCTTCGATCCTCCGGGCAAGGTTACGACGAATTCAAATTCGTTGAATTCATTTTTGTTTTTCTTCTCTAATAATGTTGAAGAAGTCGCTATTACGGCACAGTTTGCATCTCTTAGTAACTCGTAGGCCTCTGCGCGCAATTCCCGCGACTCAATTTGACTTAAATTATCTCTCACAATTACGAGCGTTGCCTCGCGTGCTACAGCCCTCGCAACCGCGACGGCGACGCGTTCACTCGGTGCAAGAACTTTATTCCAATCACGAACGCGTTTTTCTTGAATTGCAGCCGTTGAGCAAAACCTACCAAGTCCAAGTCTTTCGAGAATGGGAAAGATGAATAGTTCGTCGTCCGGGGTATTGACAGATATATCGTTCCCGAGGAGAGTCTCGCCGTCTCTTGGAAAATTGGGATACTTTGGAACTACGGCAATATTTTGTCTGCGTTTTTTTGATATCTTTCCAAAATTGTCATCGGTGTTATTCGTTTCGGTATCGATGCTAGTATATTCCGTGCTCGCATTTCCTTCGGCGTCGTATGAAAATTCATCCGTGAAGAGTCCGTTTGAAGAAATTCCAGTATTAAAGCGGGTGAGGATTTTCCCGCTTCCAGCTGTGTGTAATCCACAAAAAGCGCGTAATATTGTCGTCTTTCCACATCCAGGTGGTCCAGATAAACAACACAATTCACCCGCGTTTAGCTCAAAGTCTAACGAATCTACGAGCAAAGATGGCTTCTCGTTTTCTTTACCTATTACTAGTACTACTTCTTCTTCAAATAATGTTAAATTTTTACACTCGATGATTGGCTTTTTCGCCCAATTGATCTCCCCGTCGTCTTCGCGATGATACGCGATTTTACCACTCATCATCTTAACGTCTCGAGCATCCGAAGCGCTTAAGAGCCTCAAGATATTTCTGCAGTGCGTTTCGCCGGTGTTCAAAACTTGCGAATCCGCGCCGAATATTTCTTCGAGTTTTAAGAACGCGTTATGCGTGGCAGTTATTGCGGCAACGCACGCTTGACCAATGCCAAAGGGCTTCTCCGCTTTTGCTGTCAAAAGTACGCTTATGATAATAGTCCAGTTACTAATAAATGCGCCGAGTGCAATTTGCTTCGATCCGGAGAAGTAGTTTTCGATGCAAACACGTCTCACGAGCTCGAGCGCGTTTTGAACGTTTGGAAGAAGCGCGAGCGAGTTCGCGTTCTTTCTCGCCGCTGAAGTTCTCGTATAATCATAAAACGGATCGTTTTCGTCCTCTTCTAATGCATACGGCGCGGTAAACGATCTCGCATCTTGCAACGCAACTGCTATAGTTTCTCTCGTTTTCTTCTGCGCAAACGCGGCATCAGCGTTGCCTTGGTTAACGAATAAATCTCTCATCTTCTTCCTTCGTTCGCTCATTTTCTTCACCCTCGCCATCGAAAGCGCAAAGGTTAAAGCATATAAACACCGCTCCTTCCCAAAATGCATATTCAAAATCCTCGCGTGATATACCAACGCAACTAAAGATTCGATTAAACCAAATCCGGCGTAGCACGCGCGTTCGCACGCCATCGGCACCCCAAACGCAACAACCTCCTCCGCCTCTACCAACATCCTCACCATCGCATTCCAATTTTCCCCTCCTCCTCCTCCTCCTTGCATATCATCTCTCACCTTTACTCTCATTCGTTCGAACAAATCATCATCCGAATCTAACGCGGACTCCACGTCTAATAATCTCGTCCTATCCATCAACCTCTTCGATACGATCGCGGTCAACCTTTCGACCATAGCTCGTTCAATCCTAACCTTCACGAGCCCCGCCATAGCCGCTATTGGTCTCACTATCGCCAAGAAATACACGAAATGTTCCATAATCGGTCTCACCGCTTTTCCAGAATTCGCTCTCGCGATCTCTTGCCAAGCCAAACTGCTCCTCTTAAACGTCTCGGTCGAACTCTTTTGTAACAAGAATTCAAAAAATATCGCCGTTGAAAGTGCGATCATTGCTTCGCTTTTAATCGATCTTCTTTCGTATTTTTTTCTTCGCTCCTCTCGCGCGAGATCTGCGTCGCTTTTTACGCACATCGTAATCAGTTCTCTGATCGCGAGCGTTTGTTTCATTACGCGAGCGATATCAAAGCGCGTTTGGAAAAGTTTGCGATATTTTTCCAAAAACAAAGTCTGAGAATTTTGATTTAGAAAGAAGTGCTCTCGATTTTCGTCATCAGCGGTCTTTTTAGATTCCGCGTTTATCGTTCCAGAGAACATCGTTCTTAAGTTCGTTCGGCTATTTCTGTTCGTCACGGAAGAGGGATTTAATTGGTCGATTACGATTTAAATGAAGTTTGTTTTTTTCTAAATTTTTGTTAAATGTCGCTTTTTTTGCTAATTCTCTCTCCTTACTTTTGCGCTTCTCTCTTCTCTCTCTCTCTCACTCACAATCTCTGTTTAAATATATATATATATATATATGTATATGTATACTCGTCGAGCATGGACGTTATCAG
>Ga0302126_10000610_pt1 | contig 22555 bp, 18 predicted proteins | sample CB4_20m_MG_FD_203108 | JGI IMG/M metagenome (GOLD analysis project Ga0302126, IMG submission 203108) | Marine microbial communities from Western Arctic Ocean, Canada - CB4_20m | ecosystem: Environmental > Aquatic > Marine > Oceanic | place: Canada: Western Arctic Ocean | collected 2017-09-24 | reverse complement strand
CCGCCGCTGCGCACCTCCACGTGTACTCGTCCCAAGGGCAGCCGTTGGCGCGCGCCCACTTCAGCGCATCAAGCTGTCCTCCCCCTGCCGCGAGCATGCACGTCTGTGCGTCCCACGGGCAGCCGTTCACGCGCGCCAACTTTAGTATCTCGAGATGTCCGCCCCCCGCCGCGTACGCGCACGTTCACGTGTCCCACGGGCAGCCGTTGGCGCGCGCCCATTGCAGCACCTCGAGTTTCCCGCACTTCGCCGCCCACCTGCACGTCCCCTCGTCCCACGGGCATTCGTTCGCTCGTAACCACTGCAGCACCTCGAGGTGCCCGCCCATCGCTGCCCCTGAGCACGTGACTTCGTCCCACGGGCAGCCGTTCTCACGCAACCACTTCAGCACCTCGAGATGCCCGCGGCCGGCCGCCGCGTTACACGTCTCCCTGTGCCACGGACATCCGTTCGCGCGCGCCCACTTCAGTACCTTCAGGTGCCCGTAGAGCGTGGCATTCGCGAACGTCCGCTCGTTCCTCGGGCAGCCGTTCTCGCGCAACCACTTCAGCACCTCGAGTTGCCCTTCCTTTGCCGCGGACCCGCACAAGTCTTTCTCACCTTTGTAGTTCATCGCCAAAAAAACGTCAAAGGTTTCTAAACCTGCGTCTTTCAAGTCATACGACAACGACAGACAACCGCGCCGAAGCTTGCTCTTCAGCGTGCTTAAGTATGCGAGCTCCGCGGCTTTTTCGTCACTAACCTCCTCTACCTGACGCCCTGTAGCGGCCACCGCGTCGCGCATCGCGGAACTCACCGCTAGAAGGTGCGCGAGATAAATCGGGTCGTCGAACGCTCCCAGAATGTGAGTGACTACGACATCCTTGGGAAGCCCCGGGATGGCTTCTTGCGTGGATGGCGTGCGCGCTGCTTTCGCAGTAGTAGGGCTTAGGGTTAACCGGTCGAACATACCGCGCGCCCCGTTGGAGGACATCGTGGTGGGTGCAGCGCGCGTGTCGTTGTGGCAACGCTTCTCAGATCAGGAAGACGAAAAGCCAGCCGACGACGAAAACGTGAAGCTCGTGTCTGGAAAAGGCCAAAACGGGATTAAGAATTCGCGTTCCCCTCGCACGGCGGTGTTCCCAGAGATCCGCGCGCGCTGGAACTTCGCGGACTCATCCGCGTCGCCGCGCTCGACTTTCTCGCGCGTCGGTGCACCGCGCGACCAACTCTGCGGGAAGGCACGCTTCGTGTTTCAGTCCGTTATCATGACCGCGGGCGAGATGAACCAGAATCCCCTGCTCACGCTGGACGCATTAGGCGCGTGCGGGTGTGTTTTGCCCACCGAGGTGCAGGCGGCGATGGACGTGAGTTTGACTTTGAAAGCGCGCGAGCTCGGGGTGAGGGCTTTTTTGTTTTGGGGAAGGCTGTGCACCGAATCGGGGGCGGATTACTACGTCGCCAGGGCACACAACGGCGCGAAGGACTTGGATGGCGCTATCGTGCCGAATCCGGGAAACAAGTTCTACTACAGCCGGGACGGGGTGAACTGGCTGGACTTGGAGCCCGTTTCTTCCGAAACCACGGCGCGGGCGTTGAAAATTACGTGCTGGCTCACCGGGGACCCGGCGCACGTGTTTCACGTCGCGCAGCCTGTGCCTGAACTTGAACCCAAACCGGAACCGGTGGAGGGCGAGGAACCGACACCCGACGAAGAAGCGGAACCGCTGCCTCCGTGGGAAATAACGGAAGCCGAGTACATGATGTGTCGCATCAACGCCATCCACGGCAGCTGCGATTTGGCACCGGAAGGCATGTTCATCACGGACCCGCACGGCAACATCAGCGTGAACCCCATGTTCTGCGTTGAAAGGCCGGATCAACCCAGCGCGTACGCCACGTCTTGCGGGAGCTTAGCAAACGCCGCGCCGGGAAAGTGGGGCGTCGCCTTCGACACGTTCAAGCGCCAAACCACGATTCGAAACTTCGAGTACCCCGGTTTCTTCGCGTACTACTCGCACGTCTCGAACACGGTGGGGAACCTTTACTTCGGAGACGGTCTGCGGAACGCGGACTTGGCGTTCACGGTGTGAGAGGTTACTTGGTTTCACGGGAAAGAAGCGACGAGGACGACGATGCGTGTGATACTTTAATCTTGCCTTTTTTTCAAGGATACGCGTCTTTCGCGTCTAATACAACTCATCAACTCGTCACATGCACTTACACTAGGGTAAGTAAGAATACAGTTATATACCCTATTTACACCTCCCCCGAGCCCCAAAGGGAGTTTTCCGGTGCGTTCCGGTGTCCAGACGCCCCGTGGTCTCCCGACCCCGACCCTCCCGAAGTATCGCCTCCCAGAATGGGCGCGCGCTCTTCATCCACGGCGCCGTGGCCTCGCCCGACGGTTCGCCGCGACACCCCGCCCCCCCCCCTTTCCTCCCTATCCCCCGCGTACGCCGCTCGCTCGCCGTCTCCCCCCCCACCCACCGTCGCGTCGTCCTTCGGCAACCTTTTCATAGGCACCGCCAACAACAAAGGCTGCAGGTACTTGAAGTCGAACTGCCGCAACGCCCGGTACGACCGCGTGTGTGTGCGCGCCGTGCGCGGGGTCTTTTCACCCGCGCTTGGCGACCCCTTCCTTCCCGGGCTGCCCCCCCTCGCGCCCCCCTTGACCGGGCTCCCGCTATCCGCGTCCGGGTCCTTGACCCACCGCGGGACTTCGTCGATTATTCCGAGTTGTTTCAGCGCCCAGCTCGTACTACCACCCATCAGCAAGACGGTGAACATCACCACGAACAACGTACACGAAAGCATCGCTTCACCCGCCGCGCCCATCGTCGCGGCGGCTTTCATCGCGAGCGCGTACGCCACGGCGCCTCGCAAGCCGCAGTACCAAAGCGTGAGTTGCGTGTTCACGTCGAGTCGGCCGTCCTCGTCCGTGGTTCTTAACGTGGTGTTGAGCAACCAGGCGCCTGGGAACACGTTCGCGGCTCTGCCAACAAACACCGCAAGCAGCGCGACCACGGACGTCACGAGATGCGTCAGGGAAATGGTACACATGCTCGACCCCATGTAAATAAACACGAAGGTTTCGCTCAGGAAACCCACTAGCTTAAAGAAACACATCGTGACCATCCGCGGCGCTTTGTCCAGGTTTTGCCGCGTGTACCGCCCCATCACCATCCCGCAGAAAAGCACGGCAACGATTCCGGAAAGGTTCGCGGATTCCGCGATGGTATACGCGAGGTAAGGGAACAGCAAAACAAGCGCGCTGTCCACGACCCAGCCTTCGTCCCAATCGCCCGTGATCGAGATGTGTTTGTGCAACATCGCGCTGCACGCGCCCACTAAACCGCCGATCAAAAGCGACGCTAAGAAAACCCCTAAAAACGCCACCAGCGTGGTCACCGCGAGTTCCGAAAACGCAACCTCCGCCGCGACCGTGGTGCTCTCCGAGGAAGTCACGTCCCCGAGAAAGGACGCCCCGGCGTCAAGCAACGCGGTGTCGCCCAGCGCCGCGGTCGCCACCGCCGCCGCTGCGTGCCTCCCGTCCATCACCACGCGCACGCTGTCTTTGAGGTAGGTGGATTTATCAAACGAAAACAGCGCTTCGAAGAGCACGATTGAAATCGCATCGTTCAGCAGGGACTCGCCCAGCACCACGGCGTGCAGGTCGGGATCCAGGCCCATGTCGCTGAAAATCGAAAGCGTGGTGACCGGATCTGTTGATGAAATCAGGGACGCGAACAGCATGGCTTCCCTCAGCGAAAACGGGTACGACAGCGCGTAGCTTCCCGCGACGTACATGATGCCCCCCACCACTAGCGTTGATGTGAAGGTTCCCATGAACGCAAACACGGCGATTGCGTCCAGGTTCTTGAACAGCGTCTCCGGGTTCAAGGTATACCCGGCTTCGAAAATCACGGGCGGCAGCAACACGAGGAAGAAAAACTCCGTGTCGAACATGATCCACTCCACGAAACTCGTCATGCGCTGCGACTGCGCGGTGTTGTCGTGGTACATCGGGTCTTTGCGGACGTACGAAACCACGAAGCCCACCATCACGCCTAACAACAACGCAGCCCCGGATTGGTGTAGCCACGTGATGTTGTAGTGCTTAATCGTGGCGCCCAGGATGATCACCAGTAACAAAATCGTGAGCATCACGGTCATGGAAAACGCCGCGACGATCTCGTGCGACTCATCCGCGGTGACTTCCTGTGTTTGCGGTGTGAGAAGGAGGGAAGGGACGGACGGTCAGGGTAGGGTTCGGGCGTGGGGATGACGGCGGTATTAGGGGTAGGGCACGACGGTACCGCGAAGCACCGTACACGTCGAAGCACCGCGCTCGGATTGAGGCGCAGTGCATGCGGCGCTTTTGGTGAAGGTGTTGCGCGAATCGCATTCGCGGGTGCAACCACGAGGTTCGCGGGGTGGCGCGGAGACGTGTCCGCGTTTCCGCATCCCCGCGCGACATACCCTGATGACTTTATCGTGGAACGCATCCTCCCTCGCCTCATCGCTGGTGCTGACGTTGACCAACGGATGCAACACGTTGTCCAACACCTCGGAAGCGTCGATGTCCACGGCATCCAGCAGCCGTCGGTGCCACGAAGCCGCGCCCTCCATGGTACGCCGACGCGAACCCCGCTTCCCCTGAACCACGCTCGCCCCGTCTCGCACCGAGAGAAACAAAACCGGCCACGCGCGGTTCCGTCTTCGCCTCGTGCGAGTTGATGTAGCAGGCGGGAGAGGCGAGGCGGAGGTTGGGGTGTTCAAAGAAGGGTCCCACTTGTTTTGGAATGTTTTTCTAACCCAAAGCCAAAAACACAATGCGAGCGCCGCGATTTTTCGTGCTACTATCTTATCCTTCTACTAACAACACATATGTACTACGTCGCCTTTTCCGCACTTCTTCTTCTCCGGAATCACAGAACAAACTTCCCCGTCCACCCGTCAGCCAGGTCGAACCCCTCCCCCGATCCCCACCGCCGCATCGCGTCTCGCATCCACGCGTGTTTGCAGTTTTTGATCGCCGTCTCGGGGGTGTACCAGTTCCTTGTCCGGGACGACGACTCAGGCCACACCTCCATCACCTCCGTCACGGTCATGACATAAACGGAACAGCAGCACTTCGAACGCTTGCCTCCTTTCATTTTTGATTCAAACGTAAAGTCGTCCAGCTTTGCGATAACACCGAGCGCGCCCGCTTCCTCCATCGTCTCCCGCGCAGCCGCCTCCGCAGAGGTTTCGTCCGTTTCCCAACCGCCTTTGGGGAATATCAAACTGTCGTTGTGTTTATTCGTGATCATCAACACCTGGAACGTGCCGTCGTCCAGTTTCCGGACCGGTATGGAACCCGCGACGAGACGAATCTTACCGTCGGAGTCGTCGCTGGCGGCGCCTTCGTTGTTCGGCGCAAATCGCTGGCGATCCCGTCCTTTTCGGGACACCATGCACAACGGGCTCGTGACCGGCGAAAGCACCGGCGGGCTCTCCACGCTCGTGTTCGACGAAACCGACGCGGTACCCATCATCCTTGCCTTGTTAACTATCGCGGAAATCGAAATTCACCGCGACATATCGATCGCAACGGTCGCGACGTAGGCGTGTCAATCGATGGGTAACCCTGTGGTGAGGACGCGTGGTCCCGTCTCACGCGTTTAGAAATCGACTTGCGAAAAAGCGACAGCGTTCGCCGGCACAGGCGGGCGTGACGCTGTCGCGAGCGAGTGACGGGCGTCAATGTGGGCGCACGCGCAACACCACACCCACGAAGCACGTTGTACCGCGAAGGCTCGCGAGTCGAGCTGTGACGCAACACGACACAGAACCCGAGGCTCGGCGAAACTGCCAAACGCAACGAACTTCGCCAACCTTCTGCTGTCTCTGCTGCACACGGATCACACGAGGATTCCCAGAAGAGACTCAGCCTTTTCCACTTGCAAAGCCAGCCACAAGCAACGAGACGATGGTTGCGCGGACGCGGAAACGTGCGCGTGATGTGGTCGGGACCGACGATGTCGCGATCGACGCGCGAGAGTCTAGCGCACAGGGTGCTATCCCACAAGGTGCTATCCCGGGCCTTCCCGAAGAGATAGTCGTCGCGCACATTCTCGGAAGTGCGAATCTGCCGGATGCCGCGGACCTCGCGCATCTGAAAGCGGTGAGTCGTGCGATGCGCGACGCCGTGGGTTTTACTGGGCGGCAGGTGACCTCCCCGTTCGTCGTCCTGGCGGATGGCTACCCCGACCTGTTCCGCGAGCACGTCGTGCCTCAGATGGACCTGGACGCGACGCTGAGTCTCGCGATGGTGAACAGGACGTACCGCGCGCACGTGCGGAACAAGGCCGCCGTGCGAACCATCGAGGCCAAGGTGACCGCGCACGCCGAGAAGTATGAACTCATCGAAGCGCACAGCGCCTTCTACGAGGTGGCCCTGCGCGGGAACCTGCCCGTGATCGAGGCCATCATATGGTCGGACGAACTCAATGTAATTATGGACGATGAGGAGGTGTACGGCGCAACCGTGATGCACGCGGCCGCGCAAGGAGGGCACGCGCACGTGATACGCGCGTTAGTTAAAGCAGGCTGAAGCATGCACGTGCAGAATGAAGAAGGCTACACGCCCTTGTGCGCCGCCGCCGAGGAAGGGCATGCTGACGCGGTTCAGGTGCGTCCTTTCAATCAAGCTACGTAACTTATACCTTCAACCGAAGCGACGATGACGACGTAACCTACCCATCAACCGACTAACCAAACTCGGAACTACTGAACCTATCAACACCATCAACCTCTACCTCTAGGCGCTGATCGACGCGGGCGCGGAGGTGAATTACGGCGAAGATGGATATGATGACGGACGGTCCGCCCTGATGTGCGCCGCGCTGAACGGTCACGCGGCGTTGGTGCGCGCGTTCGCGGAGGCTGGCGCGAATGTCGACTGGAAGGATCATGACAGCCAGACGCCCATGAGCAGCGCCTGCAGGAGAGGCCACCCGGCGGTGGTGAAGGCGCTAATTGAAGCTGGCGTGGATATCCACCAGAGGATTAATGGTTCTTTTAAAACCGCCGTTTGGATTGCCGCGGAGGCGGGACACGTGGACGCCGTGAAGGTTCTGCTCGACGCGGGCGGGCGCTGATCTGACCGGCACGGATTCTGACAACCGCACTCTGTTGGAGTCGGTCACACACTTGGGCCACGCGGAGGAGATGGTGGCGTTGCTGACGCAGGCGGGTGCCCGGTAGCGGTAGAATTCCTTTCAGTCGCAAAACAAACAAGGGACAATTTACGCCGGTACAGTTTACAACGTTTATTACAACCCAAACCTAGTAGCTCGGCGGTTCCGTGTTCATGGCGAACGGGTTGTCGAATGACGCCGCCCGCGCCGCCGCGGTCACCGTGGGGGAAACCCCGCCCCCCGCGTCGTTCCCGCCATCCGCGTTGACGCCCAGGTCACTCTCCGTGGGCTGGTACAAAACTTCCCGCGTCTCTTCGCACGTGTGCGTCAGGGGGGTGAGCTTTATCACGGTGTTCAGGGGGATGCTCGCCGTGCACGCATCGGTGCGGTCCATCCCGGTGAAGTAGGCGTATATCAAACGCAACACGCCTTGGTGCCCCACGATCAAAACCGGTTCTTGATAACTCTCCAGTTCCTGAATCAGCGGATCTAACCGGGAAATAACGTCCAAGTACGACTCCCCGCGCGGGTACCGGTACCCGAGCTTGTTTTCCCGTCTCAGCGCAAACTCCTCCGGGTAGTTAGCCTCGATCTCCTCGTACGTCATGCCGTCGCAAACCCCGGCGTATATTTCGTCCATGTTCCGCAACACCCGAGGCGAGAACTGCGTCCACTCGCGGCCGTTCAAATCGAGCTTGATTTTCGGGTGCTTGATGTGCCGCGCGGTGAGTATGGTGCGTTGCAACGAACTCGTCCATAACCGGCACGGCCGGGGTTCGCCAGTCTCCTGGTCTTTTGAAAGGTCGTTGTCGCAGTACTCCCCGAGCCGCTTGGCGTACTTCTCCCCCATCAGGCTCAATCCGGAATCGCCGCCGATTTTACCGAGGAAGTTATACTCGCTCTGGCCGTGCCGTGACAGGTAAATGGTCTGGTGCGTGGCGTGCACGTTTGATAAAAACTGAACGATGCGCCCCAGTAAATACCCGTGAATGTTGTTAATCTCGACCCTCCTTCCACTGTTAATGAGCTTGATGAAACTCAAGTGTTCCTCTTCCATGGGCTGGTACACCTCCTCGTACTTTTGTATCCGCGCCCGGAAATCGTCGTACGCTTTTTTTTTGTCCACGTCGGTTTGGTAATCCTCGTTGTTCACCTTGGCTTGCCAGATGTTCCGCTCGATGATCTCCTCATCCGTACACACGGACTCGATGAACAGCAGTTTCAACGGCAGGGCATCGAGTTGTTCCCGTAGCCACTCTCTGCGCTGCATCGTGGTGTTGGTGGCGTCGTAAATAGCCACCCTTCCGGAATCGAACCCCCGCTGTTCCAGGTAACTGACGTTATCTTCCTGGAACAGAAAGTCAATCATATCCTTCAGCGCAGCCCTGGCGAAGCTCTTGCGCAGCGCTTCCGATTGCGCGTCGTGCTGGTCGAAAAACTGCGCATCCGCCTTCTTGGTCATCATCCGACGACGATAACTCCCGACGTTGAACACCTGCGTGCGCGCGCCATGGAAAAAACGCAGGTACTGAGAAAGGCGCTTTGCCATGTGCGTCTTGCCTCGCGCGGGCAGCCCGACCATCACAAGCACGTGCTTCTCCCCGATGTTCCCCAGGTCGCCGAACACGGGGGGCGCCACGCTTTGGGGTGTCGGGTTCGCCTCCGCGTCAAGAATGAAAGAGGACGTGTTGCGCTGCATTCTGTCGGCGCTTCGCGCGCCGCCCGAGCCGGGTCGCGAGGTTGAGTGCGTTTTGTATTCCTTGTGTTTCGGCCCAGCCGCCGACCCAGCAGCAGGCACGGCATCGCCTGATTTCGGGGGTAACGAGAAGTTGCCGTGGTCCAGATATCGGGACGGGGAAGGGGAGGGGGTTTTCTCTTCTTTCTGTTTTTTTGTTTTTTTGCCTGTCTCGGGCGACGGCTCCGACGCGCCTTTCCCGTCGTCGTCCCCGCCGTCGGTCCCGCCGTCGTCCAAAAACGAACCAATCGTCGGCGCGGACGTGGACAAGCCTGGAGATTCAGGCTCGTCACCGTCACCGTTGGTCGATTTTCCAGACCCGGATGAGTTCGCGCTTTGAGGACGATTTGGAATTGGCTCGGGCGCTCTTGTTTTGACCGGCGAGGCGGACGGTCCCGGCGCCGCGCTTTGCTCTTTTTTACCCAAACCAGGCATGAACAGCTCGCCCCACGATTTACGCCGTTCCACGGATGGCATCACAACACCGTCGTCCCTGGTATCAGCACCAACCGACCCGGGTGGACCGGATTTCTTATTAGGGGATTTACCTGATGACCCGTGTTTCGCCGTCGACGTCGTCGCGCGGTCGCGTTCCAACGCCGCGATGTGTGCGGGGCTGGAATCGTCGTCGCTTGCGACACCCGCCGCGGCGTCGCCCTGGAGTAAAGACTTGAGCCCACCCGACGCGACGGCATCAGCGGCGGTGATGTCCCCTTTGGTGGCCGCCGTGACCCCCGGGGAACCCCCGCGTTGCGACGACCCAACACGAGCGGCGACAGCGCCCGATTCACCGATTTTTTGTGCCGCGGGCTTCCCCTCACCCACGCTCGTCTTCTTCAGCGCCGACGGTATCGAACCGTCCACAGAGTCCGTCTTCAAACCCACGAAGTCATTGAGAAACTCCTCGTCCATGACGCCGGGCGAGCACGCCGGTCTTGGCCAGACCGCGGCGCGTGCGCGAGGATTGTGTTTTGGGTCTAGTGCAATTATCGAGAACTTGATAATGTTTTTAGGTCAAGCACTTTTCAGCCTTTCTTGGTTTACCCGCTGTAACGCGAGCCACTACGACGCGCGCCACACGCACACGACACCAACACGTGTCACGATGTTTCCCGAGGCTGTGCGCGGTTTGATAATCCGCGTGTTAAAGGGAAAGCGCGAGCGCGATACTCATGCGGGCGAGGCCATCCCCCGCCTTCCCGACCACCTCGTCGTCGCGCGCATTCTCAGATCCGAGCATTACGACGTCCCCGCCGATCTCGCACGGCTTCCAGCGGTGAGCCGCGCGATGCGCGACGCGGTGGCGGATACGGGGCTTCGGTTTAAGGAGCTTGATGAAAAGCTTGCCGTGGAGCTCGGATGTTTAAGCGCGGTGCAGCGCCGGCAACGGCAAGGTCGGCTGTCGCGTCGAGAACTCCTTTGCGGGGCAGCGGCCAGAAGCGGACAGCTCGAAGAGTTGAAGGCGTTGCGCGCGGACGGCTGGCCGTGGGACATAGGCACGTGTCACGCGGCGGCGCAGGGCGGGCAGCTCATGGTACTGCAGTAGTTGCACGCGAACGGCTGCCCGTGGGACGAGAATACGTGAGCGGGGACGGCGGTTTGCGGGAACCTCGAGGCGCTGCAATTGGCGCGCGCGAACGGCTGCCCGTGGAACGCAAAAACGTGCGCGGAGGCGGCGATGGGAGGGCATCTCGAGTTGCTGAAGTGGGCGCACGCAAACGGCTGTCCGAGGGACGAGAAGGAGCTGTACGTCGGCGCTCAAAACGGCCACGAGGTGATGGTGCGGGCGCTGATCGAAGCGGGCTCGGACGTCAACAGGGCGGAGGATACTGGCGCGACGCCGTTGATAATCGCCGCTCAAAACGGCCACGAGGCGGTGGTGCGGGCGCTGATCGAGGCGATTGCGGATATCAGCAAGGCAGAGGATGACGGCTCAACATCGTTGTCCATCGCTGCTTGCCGGGGCCAAGAGGCGGTGGTACGGGTGCTGATCGAAGCGGGCGCAGACATCGACGAGGCGATAGATATCGGCGCGACGCCGTTGTTCATCTCCGCTCGAAATGGCCACGAGGCGGTGGTGCGGACGCTGATCGAAGCGGACATCGACACGACGGAGGATCACTGCGTGACGCCGCTGTACATCGCCGCTTACGAGGGCCACGAGGCGGTAGTGCGGATCCTCATTGTGGCTGGCGCGGACGTCAACAAGGTGGAGGAAAACGGCGGGACGCCGGTGTACATCACAGTTGAAAAGGGCCACGAGACGGTAGTGCGGATCCTCATCGAAGCGGGCGCGGACGTCAACAAGGCGATAGATATCGGCGTGACGCCACTGTTCATGGCCTCTCAAAAGGGCAACGAGGCTCTAGTGCGGATCCTCATCGAGGCGGGCGCGGACGTCAACCAGGCGGCGGATAACGGCTGGACGCCGCTGTTTATGGCCGCTGGAATGGGCCACGCAGCGATTGTTCAGCTTCTCAGGAAGGCCAGCACGGTGTGACGACGGAAACGCCGGCGTGTGTTGTTTTCAAACCGGGTGGAAGCGAACTGCGCGCGCGACCCGAGACGCGTACGTGTAGATATGAGCGAGTAGAGACGAGCGCGCAATGTACAATGAACCGCGCTGATTGTAAAAGAGAACCTGAAACGTCTTTTTTCGACACGCCCTCGAAATCGTGCACAAACCTCGATTCGCGATCAAGCTCGAAAGCAAACTAACGATGTTGGCGATCGAACGTTGCGCTCAACACGTTCTACCTTTGAAACTCCAGCATTCGGTCCAATATCGATGGCTGGTTGGTCTGTCTCACTCTTGATTTTTCAAATTATTGGAGCTTGCTTCTTTCTTTCGATGCGAAGGCAGAACCACTCGCACCATGGTTGCAATGTTCGTCATCAAGCGCGATGGGCGCGAGGAGCCCGTCGCTTTCGACAAGATTACTGCGCGTATTAACAAGCTCAGCTACGGACTCAACGCCGAGCACTGTGATCCAGGTACGTCCACGTCCAACGCGCCGAAGGCGGCGAGGAACGCGCAAGCCCCCACGAAGAGATCTCTTTTCAAAATAAAAGCCGGCATCTCGGCTCGCTGTCCCCGTGCATCTCGCGCGACCCCTCCGACGCCTTGACAACGCACCGTCGACCTTCGGGTGATGTCGCCATTCTTCGCGCGCTCGTTTTCCCACCCCTCCACGCCAACCACACTCGCTGACCGACCGTTTCCGTCCACTTGGCCAAAACATCATCTTTTCGAAATACACCACCTTTCTTCTCCTTCTTCTCCTTCTTCTTCTTCTCTCCTTCAGTCCTGGTCGCTCAGAAAGTTGCCGTCGGAGTGTACAAGGGCGTGACCACCTCTGAGCTGGATGAGCTCGCCGCGGAAACGGCCGCGAGCATGACGAGCAAGCACCCCGACTACGCGCAGGTAAGAAAAAAAACGCGATGACGACGACAACAACAGTTTTTTTTCGAAAAGTCCAACGTTTCCTTCCCACTCGACACCTCCCCTGACCTCCCAACCCCTCTACCCACCGCAGCTCGCCGCCCGCATCGCGGTCTCCAACCTGCACAAGAACACCGAGAAGTCATTCTCCTTGACGTACGTCACTCGGCCCGACCAGGACGACGCGTTTCCGACCACACATCGTGGTAGCGCGCGTTTCCGCCAAACGTTCGCGGGAATTATTTTCGTGTCTGTGCCATCGGCGTTTTCCTTTTTTGAAAAAACACACCTGTTATGACTCGTTTCGCGGCTGATGGTAAAACCGTGTCTCTACACAATTCCTCTCACAATTCGCTGACCTCCTATCCCCCCAACACCCCCCCACAGCATGAAGAAGATGTACGAGCACGTCAACGAGCGCAACGGCAAGTGGTCCCCGCTTCTCGCGGATGACGTGCATGAGATCATCCAAGCCAACGCGGAGCGCTTCGACTCCGAGATTGTGTACGACCGCGACTTCGATTACGACTACTTCGGGTACAAAACCCTGGAGAGGTCGTACCTGCTGCGCCTTGACGGCAAAATCGTGGAACGGCCCCAGCACCTGCTCATGCGCGTCTCCATCGGCATCCACAAGGATGTGGAGAACGCCATCGATACGTACCACATGCTCAGCGAGCGCTGGATGACGCACGCGTCGCCCACGCTGTTCAACAGCGGTACGCCCCGCCCGCAGCTCTCGTCGTGCTTCCTGATCGCCATGAAGGAGGACTCCATCGAGGGTATCTACGACACCCTGAAGGAGTGCGCGTGCATCTCAAAGTCCGCCGGCGGTATCGGTCTGTCCATCCACGACATCCGAGGCACCGCGTCGTACATCCGCGGCACAAACGGCACCTCAAACGGCATCGTCCCCATGCTGCGCGTGTTCAACGACACCGCGCGGTACGTGGACCAAGGCGGGGGCAAGCGCAAGGGCGCGTTTGCGATCTACCTTGAACCGTGGCACAGCGACATCTTCGACTGGCTCGATTTGAGGAAGAACCACGGCAAGGAAGAAGCGCGCGCGCGCGACCTTTTCTACGGCCTGTGGACCAACGACCTGTTCATGCAGAGGGTGGAGTCAAACGGCGAATGGACGCTGATGTGCCCGAACGAGTGCCCCGGGCTCGCGGATTGCTGGGGTGAGGCGTTCGAAGAGAAGTACACGGCGTACGAAAAAGCGGGCAAAGGCAAGAAGACCATCAAGGCGCAGCTCCTTTGGTTTGCGATTCTCGAATCGCAAGTAGAAACCGGCAACCCCTACATGCTGTTCAAAGACGCGTGCAACCGCAAATCCAACCAGCAGAACCTGGGTACGATTCGGTCGTCGAACCTGTGCACGGAGATCATCGAGTTCACGTCCCCGGAGGAAACCGCGGTGTGCAACCTCGCGTCCATCGCGCTCCCCCGGTTCGTCATCGAAGCCAACCCCGCGTCCCCCACCGGTAAGACGGAGACCAAGAAGCTCCGCGGCTCCCTGGGCGCCAAGCAAAGGCACTTTGACCACGCCAAGCTCGCCGAGATCACGCGCAAGGTAACGCGCAACCTGAACAGGATCATCGACGTGAACTACTACCCAGTGGAGACCGCGCGGCGTTCGAACATGCGGCACCGCCCCATCGGCCTCGGCGTCCAGGGCCTCGCGGATGTGTTCATCCTGCTCGGCCTGGCCTTCGATTCCCCCGAAGCGCAGAAACTCAACGCGGAGATTTTCGAAACGATCTACTTCGCCGCGCTGACGGAATCCAACGCCATAGCGGTGGTGGACGGGACGTACGAAACGTACGCCGGGTCGCCTGTTTCCAAGGGCATCCTGCAGCCTGAAATGTGGGGCGTCACGGTGATGCCCGGCGGGGACAGGCACGACTGGGTCGGTCTGCGCTCAAAGATCGCGGCGAGCGGCGTGCGGAACTCGCTTCTCGTGGCTCCCATGCCCACCGCGTCGACGTCGCAAATCCTGGGCAACAACGAGTGCTTCGAACCCTACACCAGCAACATCTACGCCAGACGGGTGCTTTCCGGAGAGTTCACCGTGGTGAACAACCACCTTCTTTCGGATTTGACGGAACTAGGGTTGTGGGACCCCTCACTCAAGAACGACCTCATCTCCAACAACGGCAGCGTGCAAGGCCTGGACATCCCCGAGGAACTCAAGGCGATTTACAAAACCGTGTGGGAAATCAAGCAGCGCGTGCTTGTGGACATGGCCGCCGACCGAGGCGCGTTCATCGACCAAAGCCAGTCCTTCAACGTGCACATGTCGGACGCGAACGCGGGGAAGCTCACGTCCCTGCACTTCTACGCCTGGAAGAAGGGGCTGAAGACGGGGATGTACTACCTGCGCTCGCGCGCCGCGGCGGACGCGGTGAAGTTCACTGTGGACCCCACGAAGGAAGCGGCGAAGAAAGCGGCGGCGAAGGCGCTGGCGCAGGACAAGGAAAACGCCCCCGTCGTGGCGGACGCCAAGAAGAAAGCCGCGATGGACCCTGATATGGAGGAAGAGGCGCTCATGGCCGCCAAGCTCGCGTGCTCCATCGAAAACAAAGACGACTGCGTGATGTGCGGCGCCTAATTTCGTTTCGGTGACAAAAACGGAACGGTTCGTTTCTTTCGCCCGTCGCCGGGAACTTTTCGAGGGAGATCCCCGCGCGACGTATTTGTTTCTCCCCGCGCCGCGCCGATGTGAGGGTTTGTCCTTTCGGTGCTCTGTCTTTCAATAAACATAAAAACTCTTTTTTTAAAGCACAAAGCGTCGTCCAGGAACCCTTTTCTTGTCTCTTCCTCGCGCTCGCCGCTTGGGCGGTACGACGTGATGTGGCTGGTGGTGCGAAAAAAGAAATGCTAAAAAAAACCGACCCTGAACATCGGTGAAACGTTTGCCTTGAAAACAGTTGAAACCTGATTCCGATCGAGCCGGGCAACGTTGAAACTTGTTTTTGCTGTCCGTTCATTCTTGACACGTCACTTCGGCCACGTCTCGCGTGAAATCAACCCTGCGTTAAAGGGACCTGCGCGACGCGAGGGCCTCCTCGAACCGCGAGCACCTGCGTATCCCGGGCTTATCGCCTCGTGAGTGTCAACCCGAGCGTGCCCCCGGTCGCCGGCGCCCCGTCCTGTCGACGGTCGGTGTTCCGCGCGCATCTGTTCTCCGTGCCGATTTTCCATCCTCTGTCTCGGTCTGCGTTCGAGGCTTGACAGTCGGCGCCGATGGTGGCGCTCGTGGCGATGACCCCCGCGACCGCGGGGACGTGCCGTGCGTCGCCGTACACGGGTAACGCGCGGCGACGTGTGCCCCCAGCACCAACGGCGACACGCGGCACGTCACTGAACGACACCCGACGCGTGCGCAACGTCCGTCTCGCGTCGCACGACAGAATCGGCGATGCGCGTGTTTTCCTGGGCGCTTGTCGACGTTTGGGTCCGGCTTCCAAAACACGGGCACGGGACGTGCGACGAGACGTGGGTGGGGTGTTAGGAGGCGACGATGACAAAAACAACAACAGCGACAACGAAAACCCGGACCCTGAGGAACCGACCGATCTTACGGTCGCGGAGGATGGCACAAACGCGCCAACTGCGCGGCAGCGTATCCGGTACGCGCTGAAACGAATCGATTCCGACGGGTACTGGGCTGTTATTTCATCCGGGATCGTGTTCGGGACGTTCTTGTTAGAGTCGTACAACATGTCATCGTTCGGGGGGTGGGACGTGCTTTACCGGGACGACATTTCGTGGTACACGGGACTGATTTCGATGAACGCGCTGGAGGATATCGAAGACGCGTACAACTTACTGTTCTTCTTTGAGTTTTGCTTGCGCGCCTGGGCGTTTGAGTTCAAAAAAGACTTCTGGACCAACCCAGTCACTGCGGTTGACTTCCTGGCCACGATACCGCCTATTTTGAGCTTCTTCGACATCGTGTACCGCGGCTCACCCGTGTTTCGGTTCCTGCGGTTACTGCGCGTGCTGCGTTTGCTACGCTTGTTGGACCGCTCGCCCGATTCCGTGCTGTTCGGGTTGGTACGGTCCGACTCAATGAGCATCCAACTCGTGGGAATCGGGTTCGAGTTCGTGTGCATCTTCATAATCGCCGCGGGCGTGATTTACGACCTGGAGTACACCGTGAACCCGAACGTGAACAACCTGAACGATACGCTGTACTGGGCGATTTTAACCCTGACCGGTATCGGCCAGCCGTTTGAAGTCGTCACCGCGGGGGGACGTGTCGCCACGGTATTATCCATCGCCGTGGCGCTCATTGTGGTCCCAGGGCAGCTCGCCAAGCTCGCCACGGTGGCGTCGACGCAGGATATGATGCGGCGGTACGACGAGGAGATGGGCGAGGACGATTCGTACGACGAAAACGAGCCACTTCGATCGGGGGATTTCGAAGAAGTCGGCGCGCGCCGGCAGATGGCGTTCCAGGGCGGGGGAATAGGAACGCCGTTCGGGGCGTTCGTGCCGCCGATTCAAATCAACCAGCTGCCCCCGGCGCGAAAAATACCATCAAAAAGAACGGGCGAAAACCCGAACGCAGCTGGCATCCGAGGAGCATCGGAACCGGCGCTCGAGACGCCGTTGGAGACGCTGCGCGTCGTCGCCGAGGACGGCGCAGATTTGGCGATTCTAGACGCGCAGAGCCAAACCGTGGCGATGCGCGGCAAGGTATGGGACGGCAGGGAGTGCGACACGTGCGGGCTGCAGATTCACGAAACCGACGCCCGGTTTTGTCGCAGGTGCGGGGATAAACTCGGGATGGCGGTTGGGGCGTTGTACGTGAAGCGGGAAACCGCGGGGGATACGGTTTCGGGCGGGCGGAGGAAAGCAAAAAAAACGCGCGCCTTACCCATGCCAAATCCGGGGAAAACAACGCAAGGCGTTACCATGCAGGGGCGCATCGGGCTGGACATAACAGGCGCGACGATGAGCAACTTCCGGGATGTAAACCAACAAGGGAACAACAGGGGGGGGGGGGGTAAAAAACGTCCGGGGTCGAAAAAAAACAAAAGTTGACCGTTCGTCGCGTCTCCCACGGGTTGATGAGGTGTAAACGATCGAAACAAACTACATATATCGTTAAACTCATTCACACTATGTCCGTCGCGATGCCATTTTCACTACGAATTCGTCTTTCTCATTCTCCCCGTCGTCGTTCCCTCGCGACGCGCCTGCCGACCGCGACGCGCCAACCGCGCCGCCGGCCTCCCCCCCCCGCCCGAGCGCGTTCATCGCTCGCTCCGCTCTCGCCGCTCGAACCCCCTTGACCAAAACCTGCGGCGTGTACATCCGCGAGAACAGCCCGTTCGCTAAGATGTGCTGCTTCAGTTTCTCGTCGTGGTACACCACGCGTTCGTTGTACAGCACGCGCATCTCGGTTTCGTCCAGCTCGTCCCACTTGGTGTACAAAACCCGGTCAAACTCGAGGATGAAGCACTGTTTCAAACTCGCTTCGTCTTTGGGACAGTCACACCGGTTTTTCCGTGCGAGTATATCGTCAAACGTGGTGTACGTGAAGTGCAACACTGCGGCCTCACTGGCTTTAACTTCCACGGGGGTTTTGCGGTAGTTGTGGAACCTGTGCGCGCCGTTCGGGCGTAGGCCATCTTGCACGCGCGCCGCGCTTTTCCCGTTGCCGTAGGTAAGGAAGTAGTTGGGGTTTGCTCCGGTTACTAACTTGTAACTCTCCATGTAGTGTTTACGCACCACGTGGTCGAAGTTCCTTTTGAACAACGTCACCTCGGTGAACGGATCCGTGACGGTGTCGGTTTCAGGACACGCTTCGTAGTTCGGGAACACCAACAAATCGACGTCGGGTGGTAGGGACGCGAAAACCGACTTCACGCTGTACGAGGCTTCGCCGGCGGGGTGTAACAACTCGTCCGTGTCGATGTGCACGTGCCAGTCGATTTTGTCCACCCGCGCTTGTTGAATCGCGATTTCCATGTTCAAAGACTGGCGCACGAACAGCTCGTTGTTACAGGGCTTGTCGAAAAACTTCCCGAGCCAGGTTTCGCTCCATATTCGCGACTTTTTCCGCCGCGCGTCGAGGTCGGCGCTTGGTTCGTAAACCTTCACGCCGCGCGTTTTTCGCAACGCGGCGACAACCTCCGGCGCCGCCGCCTTCCCTTCCACGAAAACAAAGAAATCGTCAACCCCGATAAGTTTGTGGTACTCCACCCAGTCCAGAATCTTCCCCAGGGTATCCGCGGTCGTCGTGGAGATCATCACGCGTAAATCCTCCGCGTCCTTCCCCACGCCGCCCGCCGTGTTCAAAAGGCCTTCGCGCGTCAACGCCAGGTTGTGATACTTGGCGTCGGGCGGCGAGTCCCCGACGTTGTCAAACGCCGCTCGAGCGCCCTCAGCACTACTTCGCACAGTCGCACCCCCGACATCGAAATGCCCGCCTGTGTTACCCAAGCCTAAGTCATCGTCCCCCACGCGACCGCGCCAGTCGGTCGCGCCGCGCGCCGCGAGCGCGCGCGGAACAAGCCGGTGCCGCGCGATTCCGTTATCCCGAACTTGGAGCAAAAGTGCGAGGAGCGCCAGCGCCGCGGGAAGCGTCGCGAGAAACACCAAAATCGGTGGCCTAAAGCAGGAAGGCGTACATGTTGAGAGAGTGGTGGGAGGTGTGCTGTCAGTACATCGTCCAGAAGGTTGGTGGCTCCCCAACGAATGCGAAGATCGGGGTGTCGGGCCCCGAATTCGGGAAGTCGAACGATGATTGGCAACCGCACGTACCATCGACGCTCTTTGCCTACCGCGTGCAGCGGCTTCCCGGCGTGGTCGTACGCGGGGTGCGGATCATCCAGCGGTCCGCCAAACCCTGACCCGCGCCTCGCGGGAGACGAACGCATACCCGCGCCCTCGGAAGTGGAGGAGACATTCGGTGCGGAATGCCGAAAAGTCGGGAGGCCGCGGCTCCGCCCGATTTTTGGTTTCGCGAATCGTTTTCGGCATTTCGGGACACTGGCCACAACACCCTCGCGCGGCAAGGATGTCGACCCCATCGACGCCGGGGTCGGCGTGGCTGGTGCGCTACGCCCCCCGCCTCGCCACCGGAGCGCGAGGACCGAGCGCGGAGGGTATGCTGACCATGCCCGCGGGCAGCGATTGCATGTTTTTGCACACACATCCTGACGGCAAGCGGCTCGCCTCCGCTCCTCGTGTAATCGGAATGCACATCGCGATGCGGTTCAACGTGGAGCAGTACCAATGCGAGGCCTTATTCGTGGCGCCCTCCGGCGAGGGGAACCCCGCGTACGACACCGCGTTTCCAGGCACAGGAGGTGAGCCTGCGGTTTCCGAAGCCCCTGCCGAAGTTTCGTGGGACGAAACTCTTTACAAATTCGAGGAAACGTTAGCGGGGTGGTTAGGGTTGGCCGATGAAGACCCGAGTCGACGCACCGCGGAGGCTCGGTATCTCGCTCCCGATATCATTCCCGACGAGTATCCCGAACTACCACACGGCGTGCGCTTCGAAAACGAAGACTCCGACGGAGAATCGTCGTCGTCCTCCACGGTTTCGTCGTCGAGGGCGGACACGGTGAGAAACGCGACGGATGCGTCGTCAAGCGTGAACGCGCGACGCGCGATGACGGATGAACTGGAAAGGTTACGCGCGCGGTTAGCGTTTCTGGAAGCGAAGGCGGAAGGCAAGGAGGATGCGTTTCGGTCACAGTTTGGAAAAACTGCGGGGATGGGAACAGAAATTGGTTCTGCGGCGCGGACGATGCGCGCGAATGTTTCCGCCGCACAGCCTCGGCAAACGCGACCGAGACTCATCGTACCACGACCGATGTGCGCGCGGTGACGAATCGTGTACAGTAGCTAGCTAGGCATTCCTATTCAATAGTCTCTAGTAGTAGTCTTTTGTCAAACACTAGTCATACAATCATTTACGCATCGTCGCGCGCTTCTTCTCGGGCGGCTTCCCCGCGATTTGCGAAGCACCCCAAGCTACAAAGGCAACTGCGACCACCCCTCCCCATGCGTACCCCTGAAACCGCCCGTACCTCCTATTCGCATACGCCCAAAGCTGAGCCATGGTCGGTGCGGATTCTCCCTTTGGTAACGGTGCATACGGACGTTTCGCGCGCTCGTACTCCGCTGAGCTTTTCGCCCCGCGAAGCGCCTCGAACGATTTGCTGGACAATGGCATTTCGGCGAAATCAGTCTTCTTCACGTCAGGCGGGTCGCTCGGGTCGGCTGAAGATGCGCCGTGCGGGGAGAAACGTGTCCCGGCATCGTCCTTTTTCGCCATGCGCGCGAATCTCACTTCAGGCGTGCGCCCAATCACTGCGGTGTTTCACGGCGCTCAGGCGCTTTCGTTGTCAAGATGTCAACTTTCGGTGCCTGAAACTGAAAAAAAAATCGTTCCAATCGCTTCGGGAGTTTGGTTTTCACTGGAATGTGATAACGTCAGTCGTCGAGGCGCTTCGGCGCTCCACGACTCACACGATGCCACCGCTCGCGTCTTGGTCGGCGACACCGCACGCCTGGTCCGTGTGGACCTTCTTCGCGCAACTGTGTGGGTACGTCGCGCTTTCCACCGTTCTGGAGTACGTATTTTTTTACCGACGGTGGACGGAACGACGAAAATGGCGAATCCAGCCTTCGAATGAGACACGTTCGTGTCACGCTTCTACGAACACCGGCGGGTACGACTGGGGTCTTCCCGTTCGTGACCTTTGGTCTGTTACCCCCCGACGCGGACGACACCGGCTGCACAGTACGTACGCCACCGTGAACTTACTAGTAAGCGCGTTGTTCGCGGGGGCGACGTGCGAGGCGTACATTCGCGGGTTAACGAATTTGAGTCAAGGTGGTATTTTTTTGGAAACGGGTTTCGGTTTAGCCAAGTTGATAGCTGTTCAATCCGTGTTGGAGTACTACTGGCACCGAGTCATGCACGTTCCCGCGGTGTACAAGCAACTGCATAAGCTTCACCATCACTATAACAGTCCCGTGGTGTGGGACGATTTGTTCATTCACCCGTGCGAAGCGTTTGGGTACTACGTGATTTTGTACGGAACCGGCGTGTTTGTATCAGCAACGACGATTTCGTTCTTAGCGTACATGGCGCTCATGGGCACTTGTGGCGTGCTTGACCATTGCGGCATACTGCTCACCCTGAAGGTACCGTTCAGTGGTGGTAAATCGCGGTCGGCGAGTCATTTATACGCCACGAACTTCCACGACGCGCACCACGCGAAATTCAACGTCAACTACGCCTTTCCCTTTCCGGCGATGGATGTGGCGCACGGAACGTACTTCGAGGAAACAAATAAAAGGGGAGGAAAAAACTAACGAATAGCGTAGATAAACGTGTCTTAGTATGTCTGTTTCAAAAGAGGTAAGCGCACACGTCACAATCAAGGATCTCTTTACGTCAGAGTCTTGGCGCGACTTTCTCGCTGCTCGGTTGTTTTTTCGATGTCTTTTCATTTTCTCGTCGCCGGCTGCGGCTTTCGTCGCGCGCGCGCTTTTTATCTACCCGACCGCATCATCCTGTCCGAGGCTCCGCGCCACGGCGTGGTGCAGGCCCTCGTAAGAGGTCCCGCTCGCGAGCTCGTTTATGATTTCGCCGTTCTGGTAGATGAAGAATTCGGGAACCTCTTCGACTGACAAGGACTTCGCGGCGAATTTCGTTTCGGCGGACATGTCGAGGAGGAGACAAGCAAACACCGCTTTCTCTTCGAATTCGGTCGCCATTGTGGCGAAGGACTCTTCGAACGCCTCAACTGCTGGGCTCGCCTTTTTGCGGCGCACTTCGAGTACCGCGATGCGGTCCTCGATCCTGGTGGACGCGATGAGGTCTTGAAGCTCTTTCATGCAGGAGACGTCGCGAACGAGCGACTTCGTTTCGTTTCCAGAGCCTTCGTTCGCGGCGTTTACGCGGGTGAACGAAAACGCACGCGCGCGCGTTCGACGAAGCGTGAGGCAGCCAGCCGGCGTTTCGGGACGTGCGGCGGTTACGACGGATGGGAAATGTAAAGCTTGCATCGTGCTCTGCGTGAATATCAAGTGTGCTTGTTTGCGTCGCGACGACCTTCTTTCGTGTCGTGGCTTTTCGTCAGAACCGACAAAACGCTTTTCTTGGAAGCCACGACAGAAAACAGGGTTTAGGGTTCAGGGTTCAGGGTTCAGGGTTCAGGGTTCAGGGTTCAGGGTTCA
>Ga0302126_10000609_pt1 | contig 22586 bp, 18 predicted proteins | sample CB4_20m_MG_FD_203108 | JGI IMG/M metagenome (GOLD analysis project Ga0302126, IMG submission 203108) | Marine microbial communities from Western Arctic Ocean, Canada - CB4_20m | ecosystem: Environmental > Aquatic > Marine > Oceanic | place: Canada: Western Arctic Ocean | collected 2017-09-24 | reverse complement strand
TGTTGTTGTTTACTATTAAATCATAAAGTGTAGGAACCGTCGCCACACTTGAGTTTCCAAGTGTGTTTATGGTCATTGGCATAATATCCTGTGGCGCCTGCATATCATAAAGGCCATAGAATCTTTTTACAATGGCTTCATCCATCTTTTCATTGGCTTGATGTATCAATATTTTCTTTAAATCTTTAATATCATATCCACTATCCTCCAAACAACTTTTCATTGCTTTTGGAACATTTGTTAGGGCAAAATTGTAGATTTTTCTGCCATTCATTTTTATGTACTTTCTAGGGTTTTGATCTTCTAGATTATTGCTGTTTCCAAAGTAGATATAATTAGCCTCCTCAATAGCATGAGTAGCGGTAGCGTGCGAGATAATGCCATCTGTATCATCTGTGTGCTCAATGATTGTTGCTCCAGCGCCGTCACTGTATATCATAGAATCTCTATCATGAGGGTCTGTAACTCTAGATAATGTTTCTGCACCAATTACCAAACATCTTTTAGCAATACCCGCTTTTATAAAAGCGTTGGCTTGTATCATTGCCTCTAGCCAACCTGGACAACCAAAAATTAAATCATAGGCAACACACGATGGGTTTTTTATTTGCAAATTACTTTTTACACGAGAGGCTAAGCTGGGTACAGTATCACTTTGGTTACTACCATACTTGACATCTCCGTAGTTATGGGCTACGATAATATAATCTAATGTTTCTGGATCAATCTTGGCATAATCTATTGCTTTTTGTGCAGCAAAAGAAGCAATGTCTGAGGTGCTGTACTTTTCTTGAGCATACCTTCTTTCTGAGATTCCGGTTATGGCTTTAAATTTCTCAATAATGACGTCATTTTGGTGAGCAAAACTAGTTCCGTCTTCATTGTAAAAGTCGTGATTTTCAAAATCTTTGTTACTGGTGATTTCTTTTGGGATATAGCTTCCTGTCCCTGTAATGGTAATGCCCATGGTGTAATTTTTTGGCTAATGTAGGAAAAAGAAAGCACTATAGATGCTGATTTTTCTATAAATATAGCCTGTTTAATGTATCAATATTTAAAGTTGTCTACTATTAAAAAATCCTCATTTCTGATAAAAAAAATGAGGATTTTTGATTTAAATCATGTTGTTAATCTTCCATGTATTGTTCTATTGGTGCGCAGGTGCAAATTAGATTTCTATCTCCATATGCATCATCTACTCTCGCCACACTTGGCCAGAATTTGTTATCACTAACAAATGCTAGTGGAAATGCTGCTTGTTGTCTTGTGTATGGTAAATCCCAAGAATCTGCAGTAAGCAGCGCCTGTGTGTGAGGTGCATTTTTAAGCACATTGTTAGGCTCTTGTTTGTTTGTTGCTTTTATTTCTTGCCCAATAGAGATCATTGCGTTACAAAAACGATCTAACTCCTGAAGGCTTTCACTTTCTGTAGGTTCAATCATCATGGTTCCTGCAACCGGAAAAGATACCGTTGGAGCATGAAAACCATAATCCATTAATCGTTTTGCAATATCTACTACTTCTATTCCGTGTTCTTTAAATGGACGGCAATCAATAATCATTTCATGCGCAGCACGCCCTTTTTCTCCAGCATATAATACATCATAATGGCCATCTAACCTCTCTTTGATGTAATTTGCATTTAAAATAGCATATTGGGTAGATTTCTTTAGTCCGTTTTCTCCTAACATGCAAATGTATGCGTAGCTGATCAAACACGCCAATGCACTTCCCCATGGAGCGCCAGAGATAGCTGTAATGGCATGCTCACCACCGGTTTGAATTAATGGATTGCTTGGTAAAAACGGAACTAATTGTTTTGCAACACATATTGGGCCAACGCCAGGACCACCACCACCGTGAGGTATGGCAAATGTTTTATGCAAGTTTAAATGGCATACATCTGCTCCAATTGCTCCCGGGTTTGTGAGGGCAACTTGCGCATTCATGTTTGCACCATCCATATATACTTGGCCACCATTGTCATGAATTAAGCCTGTAATTTCTTTAATAGCACTCTCATATACACCGTGTGTTGATGGGTAGGTGATCATAAGTGCAGCAAGATTGTCTTTATGCTGTTCTGCCTTGGCACGCAAATCTTCTACATCAATATTTCCTTGTTCGTTTGCCTTTGTAACCACTACTTTCATACCTGCCATTACTGCACTTGCAGGATTTGTACCATGTGCTGAGGACGGGATAAGACAGATGTTTCTATGGTGGTCATCTCTAGATTCATGATATGCTCTAATAACCATAAGCCCTGCATACTCTCCTTGAGCTCCACTGTTTGGTTGTAAAGATGTACCTGCAAAACCTGTAATTTCTGTAAGTTGTTCTTCTAGCTTTTTTAACATGGCTTGGTACCCTGCTGCTTGTTCTACAGGCACAAATGGGTGCATGTTACCCCACATTGGGTTGCTTAGAGGAAGCATTTCTGCTGCAGCATTTAATTTCATGGTACAACTTCCAAGGGCAATCATAGAATGGTTTAGGGCCAAATCTTTACGCTCAAGTTTCTTGATATAACGCATGAGTTCTGTCTCGCTGTGGTAGGAGTTAAATACACTGTTTTCTAGAAATGGAGTTTGTCTGGCAACACTTTTTGGAATGCCGCTTCCAGTACTAATTTCTGAAATTTTAAACGTTTCTTTATGGTTTGCCTCTGCGAAGAGTGCGATAATTTTATTCAGGTCTTTTAAGGTAGTGGTTTCATTTACCGATATAGAAACAGTTTCTGGATCTGGGTAATAGAAATTCATTTGCTTTGCTTCACTGAGGAATTTTATTTTGCTGGCATCTGTTTTTATAGCGATAGTGTCAAAATAAGTTTCGTTTGCCTGAGTTAGCCCTAATTGCTCTAGAGCACCGGCAAGTGTGGCAGCATGATTGTGTACTTTATCTGCAATATATGTTAATCCTTTTGGGCCATGATATACTACATACATACCAGCCATAACCGCAAGAAGTACTTGCGCGGTACAAATATTACTGGTGGCTTTATCTCTTTTAATGTGTTGTTCTCTTGTTTGAAGTGCCATACGAAGGGCTCGGTTTCCTTTTGTATCTCTGGTAACTCCAATGATACGTCCTGGGATATTACGTTTGTAGGCTTCTTTTGTTGCGAAATAAGCTGCATGCGGCCCACCATAACCTAGCGGAATACCAAATCTTTGTGTGGTACCTACCACAACGTCTACCCCAAAGGATCCTGGCGATTCTAATTTTACTAGACTTAGTATGTCTGCAGCAACAGCTACTTTGATTTGATTTTTGTTAGCATCGGCAACAAAAGATCTAAAGTCATACACTTTTCCGCTTTTTCCAGGATATTGCAATATGGCGGCAAAAAATTCTGAACTAAAGTCAAAAGTTTTATGATCTCCAATAACTAATTCTATTCCAATTGGTGTAGCTCTTGTTTGCAGTAACGAAAGTGTTTGAGGCAAGATATCCTCTGACACAAAAAATTTGTTTACTCCATCTTTCTTTTGTTGTCTTTCTCTTACTGCAAAAAGTAATGCCATTGCCTCTGCAGCAGCTGTACTCTCATCTAGAAGTGAGGCATTTGCTAACTCCATGCCAGTAAGGTCTGTAATCATGGTTTGGTAATTAAGCAGCGCCTCAAGACGTCCTTGTGCAATCTCTGCTTGATAAGGAGTGTAAGCGGTATACCAACCTGGATTTTCAAGGATATTCCTCTGTATTACAGGAGGAGTGATGGCTTGGTGATACCCTAGGCCCATATAGGTTTTAAAAACTTGATTTTTTGTAGCAAGTTCTCCAATATGTTCAAGATACTGCTGCTCGCTCATGGCCATATCTAGCGTTAAATCTTTCTCCAGCCTAATGTCATTAGGAATGGTTTGATTGATAAGCTCCTCCATTGATTGTGCGCCAACAGTGTCAAGCATTTTTTGAAGGTCTTCTTTACGAGGGCCAATATGTCTAAGGGCAAAAGAGTCTGTATTCATAGCATTTTCCTTTATCAGGAAATAGTGTTAATTGAACATTTGTATGATATGATTTTAAGACAATTATGATGATTATATGCCCCTAAAAATCAAGGAGCAAAAATACAACATAAAAAAAATAAAAATGAAATGTTTAACATTTTACAAACGTTTATTTTTCAACCAAAAAACGATGTTACTAACATTCTTTTTAAAAAGTGTTGTTGTTATTGGGTTTCAAGACAGGGAATATGTAATTTTATATTGTGAAACAACTAATCTCTCTCTTTTCTTTTTACATAAAAAGTAGTATCCATGTTGCATTAGCGGTTACAGGGCTAATGTTTGTGACAAGCATTGAGTTTGGTGTAACACTTCCTATTGCTTTTTATTGGGTTTCTTTTTTAGGAACAATTACGGGATATAATTTTATTAAATACGCTGAGATTGCGGGGCTGCAACATAAAAGTCTTGTCAGAAGCTTGCAAAATTTGCAAGTGTTTTCTTTGGTAGTGTTTTGTTTGCTGGTGTATTTTCTAACCCAATTACACCTTGTGGTTTTAACATATCTTTTCGTGCTTGCCCTTTTAACCTTACTGTATGTGGTTCCCTCTATAAACCATAAAAACTTTCGCTCCATGGCAGGGGTTAAAGTGTTTATAGTAGCTCTTGTTTGGTCTGGTCTTACCGTTTTAGTGCCAGTTTATTATGCTACAAGTGCTATCCCAGATTTATGGCTTTGTTTTGGGCAGCGATTTTTTATTGTACTGGCTTTAATAATTCCTTTTGAAATTAGAGACTTACCCCAAGATAAGAACGCTTTGGTAACCTTCCCTCAATTACTAGGTGTACAGAAAACAAAGCTTTTTGGTTTTTTTCTGATTGTTTTCACTCTATTGTTTGAGGGTTTAAAACAGCCATTTGTTTTTAGTAAAACAGCACCTTTGGTTATAGTTTGTGGGCTTACAGCTTTTTGTTTGTACCGCGCTAGGGTTCATCAATCAAAATATTTTGCCTCTTTTTGGGTAGAGGGTATTGCTAGTTTTTGGGCACTGATGCTATGGGTGACTTATTTTATAGCTGTCTAACAGCGCTATAGGTTTTCTGTCTTTTTTTTAAATCTTAGGGCTTCTTCTACGCCCCAAAATCCTAGGATTAGATTTTCTTCGTCTAGCGTTACAATGTAATAACACTCTGGAGTTGCTGAGGTAGTTACAATGTACTTGTCTTTTTCTATTGGCGTGTCTTTAAAATTAGTTCCTGCGCAAGAATCTTGTACAGAAAATTCTAGGTTTTTTTTAACCATCACACCATCGTAACTATTAACAACTGTATTGTTATTAAAAGATAGCGTACTTAAAGGGCTTTGTGTATTAACCCAAGTACCCTGCAGTTGGCTATAAATTACATCTCTAGATGTGTTCACTGTCTCTATGATTTTTGACTCCTTTGTTGTGGTTACTTCTTTCAAGGAGGTTTGTTTGCAAGAAAAAAGCAAGAGTGCAAAAATGGTAATGTAGATGGGTTTCATACAATATATGTGTTAAACCAGACCTGCTCTTTCTAACAAGGCATCTGGATTTGGTTTTTGCCCTCTAAATTTAATATATAATTCCATGGGGTCTTGAGTACCTCCCTTAGATAATACAAAGTCTTTAAATTTGGCGGCTACTTTTTTATTGAAAATACCTTCCTTTTTAAAATAAGCAAACGCATCTGCGTCAAGCACCTCGGCCCATTTATAGCTATAGTACCCTGCACTGTATCCTCCTTGGAATATATGGCTAAATGCAGTACTCATACAGGTGTTTGGGGTGTTTGGATATAACACTGTATCTCCAAAGGCGCTGTTTTCAAAGTCTTTTACAGAGGTTATCTTTGATGGGTCACTACCATGCCAGGCCATGTCTAGCATACCAAAGCTAAGTTGTCTTAGGGTTTGCATACCTTCATGAAAAGTGGCAGAAGCTTTAATTTTTTCAATGAGCTCCATAGGTATCACCTCACCAGTCTTGTAATGGGTTGCAAATAACTCTAGGGTTTGTTTTTCATAGCACCAGTTTTCTAATATTTGACTTGGCAGTTCCACAAAATCCCAAGAGACATTGGTGCCACTTAAGCCTTTGTACTTAGTGTTTGCTAGCATTCCATGCAGGCCATGGCCAAACTCATGAAAAAGAGTAGTCACCTCGTTAAAAGTCAATAAGGAGGGTTTTGTTGCAGTAGGTTTTGTGAAATTACAAACGTTAGAGATGTGAGGTCTTTCATTTTTAACACCTTTTCCATCTGGAGTGTCTATTATTTGTTGGGGCTTGTAGCTTGTCATCCATGCGCCACCACGTTTTCCTGCACGAGGATGAAAATCTGCATAAAAAATGGCAACAAGCATTCCTTGTGTATCTAGTACGCGGTAGGTTTTTACATCTTGATGATAGGTCTCTATGGTAGGGTCTTCTTTAAACTCAAGGTCAAACAATTTGTTGGCCACTGTAAACACACCCTGTATTACGTTCTCTAGTTTAAAATAGGGTTTTAGCTGCTCATCATCTAAACTAAATTTTTCTTGTTTTAATTTTTCAGCATAGTAAGCGCTATCCCATTTTTGTAACTGGTCTATCCCGTCAATTTTTTTTGAAAAGGCTTCTAGCTCATCAAATTCTTTTTGTGCGGCCGGTCTTGCTTTTACTAATAATTCATTTAAAAAAGCGTGCACCTTTTGTGGTGACTCTGCCATACGCTCCTCTAAAACAAAATTCGCATGACTTTCATAGCCAAGTAGTTGGGCTCTTTGGTGTCTTAGTTTTACAATATCTAAAACGTTTTGCTGGTTATTTTGCGGGTTGTCTTGAAAGGCTCTTGCGCCAAATGCAAGGGCTAGTTTTTTACGCAAGGCTCTGTTTTGAGCATATTTCATAAACGGCACATAACTTGGGTAGTCCAGGGTAATAACCCAACCCTTCTTGCCTTTCTCTGTAGCCGTTTGTTTGGCAGCTTCTTTGGCTCCCTCTGGCATTCCTGCAAGATCTTGCTCTTTGTCAAGCAATAATTCAAAGGCGTTTGTTTGGGCTAATACATTTTCTCCAAAGCTTAAACCTAGTTTAGATAGCTGGGTGTCTATGCTACGAAGTTGTATTTTTTTATCCTCAGAGAGATTGGCTCCATTTCTAGCAAACCCTTTATATTGTTTTTCTAGCAACATCTGCTGCTCATCACTTAGGGCATACGTTTGTTTATTGTCATAGACGGTTTTCACTCTTTTAAAAAGGGCCTGGTTGAGTAGTAAATCATTAGAAAAATTTGATAACAGTGGAGAAACCTCTTGCGCTATTTGCTGGATTTGATCATTTGTTTCTGCGCTATTGAGATTAAAAAAAATACTTGTGGCTCTATCTAGTGCCTTTCCTGTATTCTCGAGCGCCTCTACCGTATTTTTAAAAGTAGGTGTGTCATTGTTTTTGGTAATAAGAGCTACCTCTTTTTTTGTGATATCAATAAGCGCTGTAATAGCGGGTAAATAATGCTCATTATTAATTTTAGAAAAAGGAGCTAGGTCAAAGGGTTGTAGTAATGGATTGTCCATAAAATAGGATTATCAGGGGTAGGTGCCTGAAAAAGTGTGTTATATAATTAGATTAACCTTAAAGATTTTTAGCGCTTTGTTCTACTTTTATTTTTAATCCCTCTTTGTAAGCAATTACTTTGTCCAGTACACATGTGTCTGCAGTGCTAATAATTTGCGCGGCTAAGATACCTGCATTTTTGGCTCCGTTTAAGGCAACAGTTGCTACTGGTACTCCGCCAGGCATTTGCAAGATAGACAACACTGAGTCCCATCCGTCGATGCTATTGCTTGACTTAACAGGCACTCCAATTACAGGCAGTGGAGATAAAGAAGCTACCATGCCTGGCAAATGTGCTGCGCCACCTGCTCCTGCAATAATTACTTTAATACCGCGAGTGTGCGCGTTTTTACTAAAGTCAAATAGTTTTTCTGGTGTGCGATGTGCAGAAACGATATCTACTTCAATTTCTATATCAAAACCTTTTAGGATGTCTATGGCATCTTGCATTACGGGCATATCACTAGTGGATCCCATTACTATGGCTACTTTCATAATTATTTGCTTATTACTTTAATACGTTGCTTTACTTGTTGTGCAATTTCTCTTGCGGTATCAATATTTTGGTTTACAATGGTAACGTGGCCCATTTTTCTAAAAGGGCGTGTTTGTTTTTTTCCGTAGATGTGTGGTGTTACACCATCCATGGCCATAATTTCTTCAATGTTTTGATACGCAACATCGCCAGTGTGGTTTTGTTCACCTACCAAATTTACCATAATACCACCTACTTTACTAGCGGTATTGCCAAGAGGTAGATCTAGAATAGCCCTGATGTGTTGTTCAAATTGATTTGTATAACTAGCCTCAATACTGTAATGACCGGAGTTGTGTGGTCTTGGAGCTACTTCATTTACTATAATTTGATCATCATTTGTTTGAAACATTTCTACGGCAAGAAGTCCTACATGCTCGAAGGCTTTGGAAACCTGTATGGCTATGCTCCTGGCTTTTGCAGCAACTTTATCATCGATGCGGGCAGGGCAAATAACATACTCTACTTGGTTTGCCTGAGGATGAAATTCCATTTCAACAACAGGATATGTTTTAACCTCTGCACTTGGGTTTCTTACAACAATTACAGCAAGTTCATTTTTAAAAGCAACTAGATCTTCTGTTATACAAGGGCAGTCTGGTAATACATCTAATGTTTGAGAATTTTTAATGACTTGAACGCCCTTTCCATCATAGCCGCCTGTACAGCTTTTCCAAACAAAGGGAAGTTTTAATTCTCCAGATGTTACTGCTTTTTTAACTTGTAAAATAGTCTCAAAAACAGAAAATGGAGCGGTGGGTATTTTATGAGTGTCATAAAACTTTTTTTGTACTCCTTTGTCTTGAATGTTGCGTAGTGTTTTTGAGCTGGGATATACTTTTTTTCCTTCTTTCTCTAAAGCTTCCAAGGCTTCTATGTTTACACCTTCTATCTCAAAGGTAAGTATGTCTACTTTTTTTCCGAAGGTATACACCGTATCATAATCCATTAAGTCCCCCTGTGTAAAGTGGTCACAGGCTATACGGCACGGAGCTTCAAGACTAGGATCTAGCACATGTGTAGTGATGTCAAATTTGCGCGTTTCATAAAGCATCATTTTGCCTAGTTGGCCGCCGCCTAAAATCCCGAGTGTGAAATTTGAAGAAAAATAATTTGCCATAACACAAAGATACATTGTTCTTTCAAATAGCTATCTTTGCCGCGATTAATTATTGTACAACATTTATTAAATTATAGGGTTTTGTATAATCTTATACTCCAGAAAACAAAAAAGATGACAAATATCGTACTATTTGGCCCTCCAGGAGCCGGAAAAGGAACGCAAGCAGAGGTATTAAAAGTTAAATATCAATTGGTACACATCTCTACTGGTGATGTATTTAGGTATAATATAAAAAATCAAACACAATTAGGTGCACTTGCCAAATCTTACATGGATAAAGGTCATCTAGTGCCAGATGGTGTAACCATTAAGATGCTTAACGCAGAGGTAGAGAAAAACCCTGGTGCAAATGGTTTTGTTTTTGATGGGTTTCCAAGAACAGCGGCTCAGGCAGAAGCCCTAGCAATATTAATGGAAGAAAAGTCAAGTCAAATCAATGCAATGGTTGCTCTTGAGGTGGATGATGAGGTTTTGGTAGGAAGATTATTAGAAAGAGGTAAAACAAGTGGCCGCGCCGATGATGCAGATGAGGCTATCATTAGAGAACGCGTTGCAGAGTATTACCGCAAAACGGATATCTTAAAAGACTATTATAAATCTAAAGACAGATATTTTGGGGTAAATGGTGTTGGAACTATTCAAGAGATTACAGCTCGTTTGAGCGAAGTATTTGATAGATTATAACAAGCGTAAGCTTAAAAAAAATTCTTACCCAGGTAAGAAAATAGTATGACTGAAGGAAATTTTGTTGACTACGTAAAAATTCATGTAACCTCTGGTAAAGGAGGACAAGGGAGCGCGCATTTGCGACGTGAAAAATTCATCCCAAAAGGGGGTCCAGATGGTGGAGATGGAGGTCGTGGAGGTCATATCATCTTAAAGGCCAATAGTAACCTTTGGACACTACACCATTTAAAATTTAAGCGTCATTACAAAGCGGGGTATGGCGGCGCTGGAAGTAAGCAAACAAGTACAGGTGCAGATGGTGAAGACATCTATGTTGAGGTGCCTTTAGGTACTGTGGTTATAAACACAGAAACCGATGAAAGATTAAAGGAACTTCTAGAGCACGATGATGAGCTTATCCTTGCAAAAGGTGGTATGGGAGGACTTGGTAACAACCATTTTAAGTCTTCTACCAACCAAACCCCACGCTACGCTCAGCCAGGAATGGAGGGAGAAGAAGGTGCCTTCACTTTAGAGATGAAAGTATTGGCAGATGTTGGTTTGGTAGGGTTTCCAAATGCAGGAAAATCTACACTGCTGTCTGTAATTACTGCTGCAAAACCAAAAATTGCCAATTATGAGTTTACCACTCTAAAGCCTAATTTGGGTATTGTAGAATATCGCGATCACAGAACTTTTGTAATGGCAGATATTCCTGGAATTATAGAAGGTGCTGCAGAAGGAAAAGGGCTAGGGCATTATTTTTTGCGCCACATAGAACGCAACTCGACCTTGCTTTTTCTAATACCTGCAGATGCAGATGATATTAGAAAACAATACGATATTCTTCTAGATGAATTAAAGCGATACAATCCAGAATTACTAGATAAAGACAAATTGGTGGCTATCTCGAAAAGTGACATGCTAGATGATGAGCTAAAGATAGAAATGAAAGATGCCTTAGATAAAGACTTTGATGGGATCCCTTATTTGTTTTTCAGTTCCATGGCCCAACAAGGTTTAATGGAATTAAAAGACACCCTCTGGGCCATGCTCAATGAAACTAGTGTACACTAATTGTTTTAGTAAACAGTTTTTGTTTGTTAAATGTATACAGGTCAAAATATAGTGTAACCTTTATTTTCATTCTCCTTAATGTCATTATATGAGAGGTTGCTAATAGTGCAGTTATTTCCGCTTTTTTGGCTAATCTCCGGGATTAAAAGAGGTGGTAAAAGAAAAAATAGTATAACAGATGCTTTAAAATAATTCTGATTTCTGAATTGAAGTTAAGGGTTATCTTTCTATTTTTGGAGTAAGTGAGTTACATTTCTGTACAGATAACGATATAAATTTTTCAATTTAGATGAGAATCCATTTCATAGCCATTGGCGGCAGTGCCATGCATAATTTAGCCATAGCATTACATAATAAAGGCGAACAGGTCACGGGAAGCGATGACGAGATTTTTGATCCTTCCAGGTCAAGATTGGCAGCCAAAGGTTTACTGCCCGAGCAGTATGGTTGGTTTGAAGATAACATCTCATCAGATATTGATGCGGTTATCTTGGGTATGCACGCCAAACAAGATAACATCGAGCTGCTTCGCGCTAAAGCGTTAGGGCTTACCATCTATAGTTATCCAGAGTTTTTATATGAACAGTCCAAAAATAAAACCCGCGTAGTTATTGGAGGATCTCATGGTAAAACAACCATAACTTCTATGATTTTGCATGTAATGCATTACCATGACAAAGAAGTAGATTACATGGTAGGGGCTCAATTAGAAGGTTTTGACACCATGGTGCATCTTACAAAAGAGAATGATTTTATTGTACTAGAAGGAGATGAGTATTTGTCATCTGCCATAGATAGACGGCCAAAATTTCATTTATACAAACCCAATATAGCTTTGTTGAGCGGTATTGCCTGGGATCACATCAACGTATTTCCAACCTTTGACAATTATGTGGAGCAATTTCGTATTTTTCTATCCCAGATCACTCATGGTGGAGCCATAGTTTATAATCAAGAAGATATAGAGGTTAAACAGGTAGTGGAAACAGCCCAAAATCAAATTAAAAAATATCCCTATCAAACACCCCGGTATAGTGTTAATAATGGTGACACACTTCTAGATACAGAAGATGGGCCAATGCCTATCGAAGTCTTTGGAAAACATAATTTAAATAACCTAGAGGGTGCTCGTTGGATTTGCCAACTTATGGGAGTGCAACAAGAAGATTTCTATGAGGCTATTGCAACATTTAAAGGTGCAAGTAAACGTTTAGAGAAAATTGGACAGGGCCCTACAAGTATAGCTTATAAAGATTTTGCGCATTCGCCAAGTAAAGTAAGGGCAACCACACAGGCCTTAAAAAGCCAGTATCCTGAGCGTAGTTTGTTGGCATGTTTGGAGTTGCATACGTATAGTAGTTTAAATCCAGAATTTCTCTCTGAATATAAAGGCACCCTTAATGGTGCAGATAAAGCGGTTGTGTTTTATTCTCCAAATGCAGTAAAAATAAAAAAGTTAGATGCAGTTTCTAGCTCTCAAATATTAAAGGCTTTTCAAAGAGAAGACTTAGTTGTCTTTACAGATCCAGGTGCCTTTCAAGACTATTTATTTGAGCAAGATTTTACTGACACCTCTTTACTGCTTATGAGTAGTGGAAATTATGGCGGTTTAGATTTTGAGAAAGTCAAAGAAATTTTAAAATAAGTAGGGATGTAAAGTCCTTACAAGAGTTTGTCACGTTAACTATATAAAATTGAGTAAAGAATCATCACCCCAAGAGTCAGGTTACATCGGTAAGCTAGAGAAAGAGATAGCTAGCTTACATGAAAAGCTACGAATTAGTGAAACTAATTTTGGTTTTTTGTATGATGATAACCCCGTTATGCATGCCACAATAAACCCATTAACAGGATATATTGTTAATTGTAATAGTATGCTTGTGTCTAATCTTGGACACAAAAATAAAAAAGCAATTCTTGGCACTCATGTTTCAAAAATATTTACAGAGAAATCGAGCGTCAAAATTGTTACGCTTTTAGATGCATTTTTAAACAAAGGTCCTATCTCTAGTGAAGAAGTTACCTTAAAGACAAAAAAAGGGAAGAGAATTCAAGCAATTTTAAATTCAAGAGCAATTTATAACAAGGCGGGTATTGTTGTAAAATCAATATTCACACTGGTAGATATTTCAGAAATTAAAAAAGCTCAACGTAAGGCTAAAAACAAAAAAGAAGATTTAGAAAGAGTCAATAAAGATCTTGAGCAGTTTGTATCTATTTGTTCTCATGACTTGCAGGAGCCTTTGGCTACAATTAGGTTTAGTAGTGATTTTTTGATGCAAAAATTTACAGATGAACTTTCTCCAAAGGGCAAAGAGTATATTGGGTATATTCATGAAGCCTCAGGAAGAATGGCCGAGCAAATAAAAGGCTTATTAGAACATAGCCGCATAGGTAGAGATTTAAAAATAACAAAGGTAGACGTGCAAGAGCAGCTTGAGGTTGCAAAGTATGATCTTAAGAAGCGAATTCAAGAAACCAATGCAACTATCATTTCTGAAAAATTACCTAAAATAAAGGGCTATAAGGTAGAGTTGCGTTTATTGTTTCAAAACTTATTGAGTAACGCCCTTAAATATGCTAAAAAACAGGTTGCTCCCATTATTACTATTGCCGCAAAAGAAGAAGAAGATTTTTGGGTTTTTTCTGTTGCAGATAATGGTATTGGAATTAAGCAGGAGGATATAGAAGATCTTTTTACTATTTTTTCTCGTGTACCTACTCAGCAAAAGCAGGAGGGAAGCGGTGTTGGTCTTGCTCACGCCGAGAAAATTGTTAAACTTCATGAGGGTGTTATATGGGTAGAATCTCAATTTGGAGAGGGGAGTACCTTTTATTTTAAAATCAAAAAATAACAAACCAAATTATCCTATATTTGAATTGTATACGGTATAGATACTGGTATACTTTTTAGGTTATATTTCTATATGCTACTTATTTTCACCAAACAAATCACCCCAAGAATTTCGTATGTATTTAAACATATTTGTACCCGTATTTTGGGAGTCAAAGTAGGTTTTACCGCTGAAATTGAGTCGTTTTTAGCTCATAAAGGTCCAAAGGCCTCCTATGGAAAACAGCCCCTGGGTAATGAACTTTTTTTTCAAAGTCATGGACTACTTACCCAACAGGGTATTGAAAGTGTAGATATTAATGTGCGAGACTGGGAAGCAACCAAGTGTTTCTTTGCAGTTAGTGATAAAAGCGCCATACCTTTTGATATTTTCTCGGCTGCGTTTTATTTGCTTAGTAGGTATGAAGAGTATTTACCTCATGTAAAAGATCATTTAGGAAGATTTTCTGCATCAGAGAGTTTGGGCTTTAAATACAACTTTCTAGAAAGCCCAGTGATTGATATTTGGAGCTATAAACTTAAGGTTTTGTTACAACAAACATTTACGCAGCTGTTATTTCCAAAAAAGCAAACTACGGTGCACAGTTTGATAAATGCACAAGTTGCATATGCTTTTCTAAATAAAGGGATATTTAGATCCTTTATTGGTTTTACTTCAGATCTTTTTAGACTTAGATTAAAACAGTTTGCAGTTCGCTGTAAAGTTGTTATTGGCTTACAAAAAGACCCCTATGACAGCTATAAGTGGATACTAGATGTAACCAAAAAAAGCAGTATGAAACTTACTGTGTTTTTTTTATTGGGAGAAGCAGTTGCTTTTCACGAGACTATAAATACCCAGAAGCAAAAGTTTAAGATGCTTATTAAGTATGTCGCAGACTACAAAGAAGTAGGGCTTTTAGTTTCTCTAAGAGCATTAACGAATCCAGATTTTCTAAAAACCGAAAAAACAACACTTGAACATATTATAAATAGAACAATTCAAAGCAGTCAAAACAGTAATTTACTTATTGGCCTTCCAGAAATTTATAGAAATTTAGTTGCGCTAGAAATAAAGAAAGATTATACCATGGTGTATGAAAACCAACCTGGCTTTAGAGCAGGAACCTGCACCCCTTTTTTGTTCTATGACTTAGATTACGAAATCATCACTCCTCTGGCTATACAGCCCATTGCTTGTACTACGCAAGGATTTTTGAAATTAAGCCCTAAGGATACTGCCTTAAAAATTGCTCAGATGTTTGGTAAAGTACAAAGCGTTAACGGTACCTTTTCTGTGCTATTTTCAAACAAAGATTTTTCTGCAGACCCTAACAATAAACTATGGCGTTCTCTTTTTTCTGAAACTTTAATCTCATGATAAAACCAACAATAACCGATGTCTTTTTTGACTTAGACCACACCCTTTGGGATTTTGATAGAAATTCTGCACTGGCCCTTGACCGTGTATTTCAGAGATTTTCTGTTGGTGTTCCTCTAGCTTCATTTTTAAAAGTATATGAACCTATAAATTTCAGCTATTGGCGGGAGTTTAGAGAAGAGCGTGTTACCAAAACTCAACTGCGCAGAGGCAGACTCATTGATAGTTTTAGTGAACTAGGAGAAGCGTTTGATATGCAAACCATTGATGGTATGAGTGAAGCATATATTGAAGAGTTGCCCAATAATAATTATTTGTTTGACGGGACTTTTGAGCTACTTGGGTATTTAAAAGAAAAATATACCCTACACATTATAACCAATGGGTTTTCTCAGGTACAGTTCATTAAACTTAAAAAAAGTAAGTTAGCTCCCTTTTTTGCCACAGTTACAAGCTCTGAGGAGGTAGGTGTAAAAAAACCAAACCCTTTGGTGTTTACAACCGCCCTAGCAAAGGCAGGGGTTTCTGCTCAATCAAGTATTATGATTGGAGACACCTTTGATGCAGATATCCTAGGGGCAGAGGGTGTAGGGATGGACACTATATTTTTTAATTATAGAAACGAAATTCCCAAAAATGGATATAAAGTTGTAGATTACTTGTTAGAGATTAAGGATTTATTGTAAAACAATAATTATACTCTAAAGAAAAAATTTCACCCTCATCTAGAGGTTTTTTGAAAACAAGTATATATGTAACCTAGGTTACTGCAGTTGTTTTCATTTCTTATTACTATTACATTGCACCCTTAATAGACTTTTTATGCCAAAAAAACGTTTATTTAATATACTCTACCCGCCATGGATCTTAAAATCACCAAACTATTTTTTTTACTCACTACTATGCTGCTGTTTGTTTCTTGTTTTGATGGCACCGATTTTGATCAAGCAAACGATGTTGTGGTAACACCAGAAATTGAACTTGATTTAATTTATTTTAATTTGGAGGCCTCCAGTTTCTATAATAATGCAAACAACACAGAGGTTTTGGTTGTGGAGGACACCACAGATTTAGATTTTCTAGGCGGAAGCGATATTAATGATATTTTAAAAGGAGCAGATTTCTTTTTTAAATTTACAAACAGCATTGCAAGAGGCTTTAACGTCTCTTTTGATTTTTTGAGTCAGAACAATGTTTCTAGATATTTAATGCAAACAACTGTGGCTCCTGGAAGTGAGGACAACCCAGTTGTGAGCTATTTTGTGCAATCCTTAGATGAGTTGCAAATTAAGGAGCTAACAAAGGCAAAAAAGGTTTTGGTTACAGTAACCATACCTTCTTCTTCTCAAGATTTAACAGGGGTTTTGAATTTACAGTCTAAAACCACCTATTATTTGCAAATAGAGCAATAATAAAATGTAATGAAAAAACTTCTTTTTATTTATTTAGCTTTTGGAATATCCGTTGCTGTTTCTCAAAACAAGCAACTGCTCTATAATTGGGAGGTAACCCCTCAAACCCTTATGCTTAATCCAGGTGCTTTGGTTACAAATCAGTTTCATGCTGGTATCCCTTTAGCGTCTCAATTTCATATAAATGTTGGTTCTTCTGGAGTTTCTGTATTTGATATTTTTGCAGATGATGGGGTAGACATCAACACCAAAATTTCAAATACAATCTCTAGGTTAAGCTCACGAGATTTTTTTACTGTGAATCAGCAATTAGATGTGTTAAACTTTGGTTGGCTATCTAAGGGTTTAGAGCCTATGTACTTCTCTGGTGGAATGTATCAAGAACTTGATGCCATTGCCTATTTTCCTAAAGATATAGCAATTTTGGCATGGGAGGGCAATAGAGAATATATTGGGAAAGCCTATGATTTTAACGATATAAGTGCTCGTGCAGATTTGTTAACTGTGTATCATTTTGGGGTGAATAAACAAGTTTCAAAAAAACTAACTGCAGGAGTTCGCCTCAAACTATATTCTAGTTTGATTAGTTTAAGTAGTACAAGGAATAAAGGAGCATTTAAAACAACAGTTAGAGAGGGTAGCGCTAATATTTATGAGCACACAGTTACAGATTTGGATGTTGAGGTAAGAACCTCTGGATTTATATCATTAGATGGTTTAGAACAATCTCAAGTACGTAAAAAATTACTTGGCCGAGCTTTACTTGGCGGTAATCTTGGCATTGGTATAGATGCTGGTATAACTTACCAGTTTGACAACGAGTTTTCTTTAACCGCCTCTGTGCTTGATCTTGGTGCTATTTTTCATGCCAAAGACACAGAACTTTACAAGGCCAAAGGAGATTATACTCTAGATGGTATTGAGCTTATTTTTCCTGAACTAGAAAATGGAGAACCTACCATACCGTATTATGATAATTTAGAAGATGACATTACCCGAGAAATTCCTGTTGACACACTCAATACAGGATATACACAACTACGGCCCACTAAAATAAATGCTGCATTACATTATGATTTTGGCAGATTTGTTGGCGATAATGGAGGGTGTAACTGTAAAAATAATGGCACAAAACAAAAGCGAGTTTCCCAGGCAGGGGTGCAATACTATAGTATATTTAGGCCTCGAGGACTTCAACTGGCTGGCACATTGTATTACACAAGAAGATTTGGCAACACTCTCTCTCTAAAAACAACCTATACTCTAGACAGCTATTCTGCCAAAAATATTGGAGCTGGGATGTTTTTAAATATAGCAGGCGTAAATTTGTTTTTAGCAGCAGATAACCTCCTGCAGATGTCAAATCTTGCAAAGGCAAATAGTGTATCTTTACAAGTAGGATTAAACTATATATTAAATTAATGATGAAACACCTTTTTTTAACCCTAGTTATTATACTAACATGTTCCAATCTTTCTCTGGCCCAAAAGACTTTGAGCGATTATAGTTTTGTGGTTGTGCCAGATGAATTTGAATTTTTATCTAAAGCCAATCAGTATCAATTAAACGATATGGCTAAATATTATCTAACTAAAAATGGTTTTAACACCTATTATTTTAGTGAATTACCTAGTGTAGATAATTGTGATGGATTATGGGCAGATGTAGAGTCTATTGCTGGATTTACAAGGACTAAGATCTTGGTTGTTTTAAAAGACTGCAAAGGCATTGAAGTATATAGATCAGAACCAGGTGCTAGCAAGCAAAAAGAGTATAAAAAATCTTACCAAGATGCTTTGCGTAAAGCGTTTTTGAGCTTTGAAGAGCTTGATGTACAACAAAAAGCAGTAGTGGTAAGACCTAGCGCTTCTGATGTGTCCAGCCAGGAGGCTCCAAATGTTGGGGCTTCTGTAGTTATTGCCCCATTAGAGTCTAAAAGTAATAGAGGGCCAGTAAATAAGTTTAACGCTTACACCTATGATGCAAAGTCATACCTTTTAAAGAAGGTTGCGGGAGGCTATAGTATGTATGATGCCTCTGGGGCAGATTTAATTTTAAAGGGAACTATTGAGGGTTCTGAAAATGGCTATAGGGCTATGGTCTTTGACGCTAATTACCAGGGGTATTTCCTTGAAAATAATGATTTGAAGCTAGTTGATGAAGACGGGAGATCCATTACATTAATTTTTCAGAATTAAAAATCATATTTATCTTTCCATAGACTTTTTAAATAGGTCTTTAATTGATTTTCTTTTCCATTATTACCAGGTTGGTACAATGTTGTGCCACTAATTTCTTTAGGTAAAAACTCATGAGCCACAAAAGCATTCTCATAATCATGAGCATATGCGTAGTTGTCTCCATACCCTAATTCTTTCATGAGTTTTGTGGGCGCATTTCTAATAGAAAAAGGCACAGATAGATCACCAGATTGCTTTACGAGTTGTTGTGCTTTTTTAATAGCAAGATAACTAGCATTACTCTTTGCAGAACTTGCAAGGTATATGACGCATTGGCTTAAAATAATACTAGACTCTGGAAAACCAATCGAGGTTACAGATTGAAATGTTGCGTTAGCTAGTAAAAGTGCATTCGGGTTTGCATTTCCAATATCTTCACTGGCAAGAATGACTAACCTTCTTGCAATAAATTTTATATCCTCGCCTCCTTCTATCATTCTAGAGAGCCAGTAGACAGCTGCATTTGGATCACTCCCGCGTATTGATTTAATAAATGCCGAAACAATATCATAGTGCTGATCTCCAGTTTTATCATACAACACCGTATTTTTTTGCACCTTATGCTGTACCATTTGGTTGGTGATAACCACTTTTTGTTTTTCATCACTTTGCACCTCAGATATTTCAGAAATGACCACTAATTCTAAAATATTGAGTAGTTTTCTTGCATCACCTCCAGATAATTTTAAAATGGCCTGTGTTTCTTGCAATTCAATATCATATTTTGATAATACGGTATCTATATCTATAGCACGTTTTAAAAGCGCTTCAAGATCTTTTTTAGAAAATGAGTTTAACACATATACTTGACACCTTGAGAGAAGGGCAGGTATAACCTCAAAACTTGGGTTTTCTGTGGTGGCTCCAATAAGGGTGATCAATCCTTTTTCTACAGCACTAAGCAGGGAGTCTTGTTGAGATTTACTAAAGCGATGAATTTCATCTATAAAAAGTATGGGGTTTTTTGTGGTAAACAACCCGTCAGCTTTTTTTGCTTTTTCAATAATTTCTCTTACCGCAGCAACTCCACTATCAATGGCGCTTAATTGGTAGAAAGGCCTTTCTGACTCAGATGCTATGATAGTCGCTAAAGTTGTTTTACCAATACCAGGAGGTCCCCAAAATAACATAGAGGGTATCATACCGCTTTGTAGTTGTTTTGTGAGTGCTCCAGTCTCACCAACTAGATGTTGCTGGCTTAGGTAACCCTGGAGTGTCTTTGGCCGTATTCTTTCTGCAAGTGGAATATTCATTTTATAAAGTTACATTTTTAATTTAGCTATTAAACTGACAATTTATCATATTCAAAGTTTTGGATTTGTTTTTGCTATATTGAGGTATGGTCAAAACACAAAAATTGTATTTCTCTCCCGATGTAGTGCTTTATCCTCTGCTATTTGTGATAATTATGTGGCTGGTGTTTTGGTTTGAAATTAGGTTTGGTGAAGATTTTACTCCCTATGGTATACATCCAGGTAGGGTGGAGGGCATAAGAGGTGTGTTGTTTGGCCCTTTTATACACGGTAATTTAAAGCATCTGTTCAACAATAGTATCCCTATGTTAGTGTTGGGTACTGCACTTTTTTATTTTTATCGCCCTTTGCGTTGGCAAGTGTTTATTTTGGGTTTTGTTATTACGGGTCTTATAACTTGGGGTATTGGCCGCCCTGCAAACCATATTGGCGCTAGTGGGATTGTTTATTTATTGGCTTCTTTTTTATTCTTTAAAGGAATTATCTCAAAGCAATACCAACTTACGGCACTTTCTTTCGCGGTTGTATTTGTGTATGGTAGTTTGCTTTGGTATGTATTCCCTTTAGATACCCATATTTCTTGGGAAGGACATTTATCTGGTTTTGGGGTTGGTTTGTTATTGGCTTTTTTATATAAGGGTAAAGCCACAGTCACCAATAAAAAATTTGATTGGGAAGCTGAAGATTACCTGCCGGAGAATGACCCTTTTATGCAGCAATTTGATGCAGATGGAAATTTTATTGAAATCAAACAAACCCCAGATGACAAGCAACTAAGTACTACATCAAAAAATGATATAGGTGTTGTTTACACTATTGTGAAACAAAAAAAAGAGTAGGTTTTTTTACTTTGATCGTTGACGCACTACCTCATATAATAAAGCACCACAAGCAACAGATACATTTAATGAGTTAATAACACCTAGTAGGGGTAATGAAGCTTTTTTATCTACGATAGAAAGCACAGATTTTGAAACTCCAAGACCCTCAGATCCCATAACAATTGCCATAGGTTCATTTAATTCTAGATTGTATATAGTGTCTTGTGTCTTTTCTGTGGCAGCAATGGTTGTGATACCACTTCCTTGAAGGTAATAAATAGCATCTTTAATATGGTCTACTTTACAGATTGGGATATTAAATATAGCTCCTGCAGAAGTTTTAACAGTATCTCCACTTACAGGTGCTCCTCCTTTTTTTTGTATAATAACGCCATCAACTCCTGTACATTCTGCTGTTCTTAGAATGGCACCAAAATTTCTAACATCACTTATCTGGTCTAGAATTAAAAACAAAGGTTTTTTTTCGCTTTCTAGTACCGCCTCTACCATGGTCTCAAGGGCAACAAATTCTATGGGAGAACTTATTAAAATAATTCCTTGGTGGTTGCTACGGCACAGTTTCTCCATCTTTTCAAGAGGGACATAGGAGATCGTAGTGTTTAGTGCTTCAAGATCTGCCACAATAGCGTCAATCTTAGGGCTTTGAAGTCCTTTTTGGACGTATGCCTTGTCTATGGTCTGTTTAGCTTTTAAAGCTTCTATAACAGGATAAATTCCAAATAATAATGTCTCTTTCTTCATTGTGCAAAAGTAAAAAACCATCCTTAGAAAAGGATGGTTTTTAAAATATATTAACTAATTATTTACTAGTTAGCGTCTTCGAAGCTTACTTCCCAGTTAAATGCATCTAGTAAACCTGGTGCGCTTGTTAGCACACCATTGGTTTGCCCACCGTTCCAGGTACCTGCATCTATTTGAGCAGCAGTAATTTCTATAACTAATGTTCCTGTTCCTGTACCAGAATTTGATACTGTAGCATCTAATGCTGAAGTACTTGCTGTTAATACCATGCCAACAGAAGGACCATTACCTATTGCAATAATTTCTGTAATTGTTCCATCTAGAACTGTTAATCTTAATACTACTCCATCCGTTGAACTAACAATATTACCTGTTACAAGTGTTACTACTAAATCTCCAACAGCACCTTCAAATCCTTGTGCTTGTAAATTTGATTCTGTAATTGTTATTGTGTCACCTGAAGCGTATCCAAATGGATATCCATTACCATTGGCAACTGGTATTACAGATACTAAATTAGTTCCATTTCCTGTTATTGATAATGCTACTCCACTACCCGCTCCATCTGTGTCTGTTGCTATTGTTACTGTTTGATTTACATATCCAATACTAGTTAGTGTTGTTTGTGCAATAAGGTCTCCTGATGCCAACACCCCAGCTCCACTAATAACTAATTGTGTATCAGCATCAACTACTTCTCCTTCTGCAGCTGAAAAAATATTATAATCTCCATCTAAGACATTATTTCCTACATAAGTATTTGTAGTGGCTCCACCTCCAGAATACAAATCAGTTCTTAATAATGAATTTATTTCTTGACCTGATGTAGTACCACTTGGAGCCGTACCGTCATAAACAGAACCGTCTACAGTTGTAACTACACCAAAGAATTCGAAAGAATCATCTT
>Ga0302126_10000598_pt1 | contig 22798 bp, 16 predicted proteins | sample CB4_20m_MG_FD_203108 | JGI IMG/M metagenome (GOLD analysis project Ga0302126, IMG submission 203108) | Marine microbial communities from Western Arctic Ocean, Canada - CB4_20m | ecosystem: Environmental > Aquatic > Marine > Oceanic | place: Canada: Western Arctic Ocean | collected 2017-09-24 | reverse complement strand
TATCTTTTAACCATCCACACATGAAAACTCTCTCACATTTTCGACCATCTCTTCTTTCTGATGAGAGCAGAATCATCCATTTGGGTGAAAAAATTAAAAATCACGAGCGCGCGTGGAGTAAAACTGATTATTATCAAATATTTCAAGATAATACCCGCACTGAAATTTCATTTTCTTTCGTTTGCGATTGGTTTCATAGCGAACGGATGTCTTCTTCTATAGGTTCTGGTATGTGTATTTATTGATACCCTAAACGGTGCGAAATTCAACCGTTTGGTGCGAAATTCAACCGCCCAGTAGACAGGAGGGAGAAAAGAAATATTTTTTTTTATTTTTTTTCCCCCGGATTTCTACTGGGCCGATAGAGGGTCCAGCAGGGGATACTATGATAAATATGTAAATTTTCTCATTACAAAAACAGAGGTCTATTTTTTTATATTCTGTCCGGTTACCCCCCCCTAATTATTAAGGCGAAATAGCAGTAAAGAGACCAGGAACGCTTGGATCGCCTCGAGACGACTGATGTTTATTTCTTTTATTTGTGCAGTAAAATGTGGCACCTGGTTTGGTCTTTTTGTGAAAAAACGCGCCAAACGATGACGTTAAGATCGGATCTCGTTCAATGTTTTTTGCGCTCGAACGATAGAGAACGATCGCTTGAATCGATCCGTGTGGTTATTTATTGATACGGACCCGTGATAAAGAAATGGCGAACACCGTTGCACGAAGTTCCAAGTTCTTTCTTTTTTGATTTTTGTTTTTCGCGGAAAAAAACAACAAGAGGGATAAACTAAAACTTGCTCACTTTTCATTGCCGACGAAGAAGGAAGTCCCGATTTTGAACCGCTGTTCGGCATATCAGAAGCGCGCGAGATCTCATTGTTTGTTGCTTTGAGATTGTCTTCGTGCGCTTGTTTATATTTTAAGAGTTGATTTAATGTTTTTCTCACTAGTCATTAAACCATATACCCTAAACCCTAAATAATGAGTCCCTAAACACCATAAAGAGAAAACTTGGAGAAAACTCACAAACTCCCGATTTTGAACCGCATGGCATCGGAAGCGCGCGAGATCAGAAACAAAACGGCGGCAGAACACGACCAAAACGCGCAGCGAATCAGAAAAAAAGATGAGACTGAAACAAACCCCGAAAAGACTCGCGCCAGTGCAAGACTCGATCACTTTACTCGAGCAACACGAGCGCCTGTTACGCGGTGAAGATCGAATCGATGATCCAGCCAGGAAACGAACGGGAAAATTTTCCGTCCATTCGAAGAAATCTTTCCGCCCACAAAAGAGTTATTTTATCAACGATAGGAATAGGAATAATGATAATAATGATAACGATAATAATAATGAAGATGATGATGGGAATCGTAAGAATGATAGTGATAGGAATAATTTGATGATGCTCGCGAACGGGTTAGGGCGCGAAAACACGCCACTAAAAGAAGCAGGAGCAGGAGCAGGAGAAGTTCTAGAGAGCCATCGAAGGGATGATTTTGGGAGGAAACACGAATGCGAGAACTGTAAGTTGAGGTTTGAATCGGATTTTGACTTGACGATGCACGTCGTCGGATCGAGTTGCGCGAGTTCGCACGAAGTCGATATGAATAAGAAGTATTCATTGAAGGAGATTATAAAGAATTTCCAGCAGAGGCAAAGCGCTGCGTCGAATAATAATTCAATGACGAGTTCGTCGTTTTCGTTCGACCGGGCGGCGATGAACGCCGAAGGCGACCCGGTTTCGTTCGAATGCGTTTTGTGCGACGGGAAGTTTTCGACTCCAGAACGATTGAGGGAACATATGTTGCAGCATAAGGATCAGTATCCGTTCAAGTGCAGATTATGTGATGGGAAGTTCAAGGAAGCTTTTGGGTTAGAGACGCATATGATTACGCACTTAGAGGACGAAGAAGGCGCGGCGGCGTTGAATAATAATTCGCTCAATATCGAGAAGGTTACTAAGAAAAAAGCGATGATGACGATGGCTATGCATGCGAGTAATACTGCTACTACTACTAATTATAATCATAATCATAATCATAATCACGCGATGATGATAAATAATTATTTTAGCAAAGATTATAAGATACCGAGAAGAAGGCATGGCGATAAGTCACCGTTCTCATGCGATGTTTGCCAAAAGACGTTCACTACGTCTGGGAATTTGAAAGAACATAGACGAACACATACCGGCGAAAAGCCGTTCAAATGCAAAATATGTACGAGACCGTTTACGACGTCAGGTCAATTAAATAGGCACTTGCGCACGCATGGGCCGAAACAAGTTCATTGCGACTATTGCAAGTATGAATGCGCGCAACCGAGCCAACTGAAGATACACATGAACTCGCGTCATCCCGATATTGTATATCAATACGTGCATAATCCGAGTTACGATCGCACGCGTGACATGATGATGTATAAAATGTGAACATCCTAAAAACGAGAGAACGCGCGTGGTACAAAGTTAGAAATAATCATACACCGTTCATAATATATAATTAATTCACAGAACAAGTCATACAATTTCACACACACACACACACACACACACACACACGCGCGCGCGCGCAATCTAATATCTATCTCCTATCTACCATCATTTTCTCTCCCGCTATCATCGTCTTCATCATCATCGCCTTCGTCTTCATCGTCGCGGCATAGACTCCTTAAATACGTCTTACTTAACTCGTTCGATTCCTCCGCTATCCCGAACCGAACGTTCTCTTCCATTAACTCCCAATTAAACCCGGTTCGATCGTTCGATACTAAAATCATCCTCGTCTCCAATATTCTCACCGCCGCTAACCTAAAATCCATTTCCGGATGCTTCATTAACTCGTTCAACCACGCGGTCCCGTCCTTGATCGGATGTCCCTCTTTTTGCACGTACTCTATTAACCTATCATACATCGGTGAGCGATGCCTGGACCCACACCATTGGTCCAAGACCACTCTCGCAGCGGCCATGGTCATCAAAGTCACGAGTGCCTTCGAAGCCTTCTGCTCTGGCGAGAGTTCCTGGTGACCTTGGAAACACGTCTTCGGGATCCTATACCGCACTACTCGTTCTTCTTCCTCTGATGAGTCGTTCAAGGCTCTGTGTACTTCGTTGAAATAGTGTTCACGTCTGAGTCTTCTGAGCTCAGTTTTTCTTCGTTCGCAGCGCGTGCGATTACGCGTCCGATGCGCTCTGTGTTGCAGAAGTGCGAAAGTTTTCATTCGTCCCCGCGGTATTAAATGAAGATCTTTGTTGGCCTTTTGAAAAGAGCTTTTTCGTATCGAGATTTGAGCGTATTGCCTTAACGAGATGAAACGTGATGGGTAAAATTGTTTCGTTTTAAAAGATGATTGATTGAAGTACGTCATGGAACGAGTTCTCGGACTATGCTTGCTTAAATGCGCTAAGGATTAAAACATTCGTCTCTCGCGCGACTCGGTGCCTCTTTGGAGAGCGTTTGAAAGAAGCGCAAACGTCCGCGTTGCTTTATTAGTAGTAGTATTGATAGTGCTGCTGCTGCTATGCTTGATTTATATATGTATACATTTATAGTATTATTAGTGTTATTGTTAGCGCGATGATGATGCCGCGTCGGTAGATTTTGACGACGACGAAATGGTGAGTAAACCATCAGCTGGCGCCGCCGGCACGCGTAAGATTAATAAGACCAAAGCGAAACCGACGAGGATGCATTCGCCAAGGGTCATTAATTTCGGGACCAAGGTCTCTGCGTGGATCAAAGCGTCGACAATTTTCTCGTTTGCGAATAACGCTAATTCTGGAGCCGTTTTTGCTTTCGCAGTCGTCAATAAAGTCTTACCGCTCGCGCCGACCAAGGCGTAAAACGTCGCCCAAGGCACGCTACCGACGAGAGTTCCTAAAAGAACGGCGCGGATTTGTAAGTCTTTTACGCAACCGAGCATGTAAGATGCGACCGTGAACGGAGCGTGTGGAAGCATGCGTAACACTGCGACTGAGGAACTCTGTGAGAACAAAGTTCCATCGCGAGCGATTGCGTTCTTCACCTTTGAAATTTGCGATTTTAAAAAGCGTCGGATTGGAGCAGTGAAGCCTTTCAAGACTGATAATTCATCTGCTGGTGCGTAACCTGATGATGCTGAGGTTTTGCTCACGGCAGCGCGTGAAATCGATGACGCGATTACGGCTGCTAAAGTTGCCCCAGTCAAATTCAATAAAGTACCAGAACTCGCACCGAAAAATAATCCAGACGCGATGAAAAAAGGCAAGGTCGGCATAAACGGAAAAATACCAGCGAGCGCAATCATTGCAACATTTGCTGACATTGCAGCAAATACACCATATTTTACTATCGCCGCTTCAATGGCTACGACTGCGGTTTGCACAATGCCATTATTAGCACTGTTCGCTTGCGTTAATGCGGCTTTCTTTACGACAGATGCTGGAAGTTCAAAATTCTTCCCGGCGATTAGAATTCCTACGGCGCCCAGAAAGAAAAAAAAAGTCAAGAAAAACTGTCCAAACGTCACGGCGTTCAAAAATTTTGCTACTGTTTGTCTGATTTTAATCTTTTTTGCGCGCTCTTTACCAAAATTTTCTTTCCAATGTCTTTTCACAGCTTTCAAATATTGTCTATCGCGCAGTAATTTATTCGATGACATCCAAGACCATTGCGCGACGTACTCTAATGAAGCTTGACTATATCTTTGTAATTTTTCGCGGTCAGTGAGTAAATCTTTAATAAGTGCGCCAGCTTTTGCGTAATCGCCCGAGGGATATAAATCTCCAGCCTTGCCGTCGCAATTCGTCATTATATCTAACAAACCACCGGCGGCAACTGCGACAACTGGGACGCCCGAAGCCATAGCCTCCATGACGACAAAACCTAACGTTTCAGATTCCGAAGGCATTGCAAAAACATCCAACGATGCATACGCTCGCGATAAATCTTCACCAGTGATCATACCAGTAAAAGTAGTTCGCGTACCTTCGAAATGCTTCTCCAAAGCTTTTCGTTCTGGACCATCTCCAATGATTGCTACGTTTGTATCGCTCGGTAAATAGGAAAGCATTTCTTTAAGCGCGTATAAATTCTTCTCCGCGCCAAGTCTCCCAACGCATCCAATGATTGGCCCATCTCTTCCTTCTGTTAATACGCGTCTCGCAAACGCTTCGTCCTTATATTTCGGATTAAATGCCACTGTATCGACGCCCTTCTGCCAGACTTGCAAACGCGAACATCCCATCGCGCGCAATTCTTCTTCCATAATCGAACTCGTCACCATTGTCGTTTGCGCGAAAGAGCTCCACATTCGAATCAAATCCCACATTCTTCGTTGCAAAAAACTCGCAAAACCAAACGCGCTCGGAATATACCTCGGAATATAATGCGGTATGTGCGTATGATAGCTTTGCACTAACGGGACATCGAAAACTTTCGAGTAAAAAATTGCCGCGTTGATCATCATCCCTGGCGTCGAACAATGAATCAAATCCGGTTTCTTGTCTTTGAAATCCTCAAAGACCCTCTTTGATAATCCAGTCGATAGTAACAAAGTATCCGTCCCATAAAACGGCAAAACGATCCCTTTCACGCCGATGACTTTACACCCGCAATACTCCTTTGGAGGATCTACGCACGGTGTAATCACAACGACCTCATCTCCGAGCTCCGATAAGTTCTCAATTAAACGCAAAAATCTATTCTTCATGCCGGATACGTGCGTAAACGGAGACGGTTCGACGAATATAGCGACTTTGCGTTTGATCGAAGCGCTTAACTGTATCTTCTGTATCGTCTTCAAGGCTTTCGCGCGTCTTATCGTCCGCAAGCGCTCGGTCGTTCTGTGATGATTATTATTATTACCATCATCATAAATATCACCGTTCTTTAGTATATCAGAAGCAGTAGCAGCAGAAGCAGCAGTAGCAGCAGCGGTGACTATTGCACTACCGCGAGGAGTTCTTCTTCTTCCACCATCATCATCATCACCTTCATCGCTATTACCAAAATACAAACAACCCTTACTCGCTCGATTACTAGCATCACCTAAAGAAGCAAAACGCACTCCTGCACTAAAACGCCTCAAAATCCTCGCGCTTTCTCTACTTTCAGTACGCGACGAACCATTTCGATGGCACTTAATCGTCTCCTCCACGAACTTCGAGGAGATATATTTATTCCCGGTCCAACGAAATCTATTCTTCGTTCGAACGTTACCGTCGTCGCCGTTGTTATTACTACTAAACCTACATCGAACTGTCCTATAAACACCACGCGATGACGACGGAGAAGAAGAAGAAGAAGAAGAAGAAGAAGCGACGATCATCATCATATTCTCTCTCTCTATATGTATCACATATATAATAAGGAATTAGAACGAAAACGAAAGAAAAAAAGGAATATTTAAAAATATCTAAAAAAGAAGTTTAGGGTTTAGATGAAACCCTAAATCCATCTTTTTGCCTTAAAAAGAACAACCGCACTTCACACTGATTTGCATTAATTAATCATAAACCATCTCGCGAGAGGAACAGCGGTGGTCTCTCCGAATGTTAACAACGATCGCGATAGTCACCTTGTAGCGAGAAGACAGGACTGTTTGATTTCTCTGACGAATTATTTCTTTGTTTTACTGCGGTCATGTAATCGTTGGTAGAAGAAGAAGAAAAAAAAGATGTTTTGGTCCAACGCAAAGGCGAAGAAATCAAGTGCCAGTGTTTCGAACCTGTCCGAGGCAACCGCGCAAAGCTCGAGCGATCAAACCGCAATCAGTGCAGTGGAAGAAACCGTTACGGAAAGGATGAGCGAAATCGTGTTCGGGAACGCGCGTGTGCTGAAGATGGAGATACCGGAGAAACGGGCGAGGAAGATGTTAGAGAACCCGGGTTGGCTCGAACGAATATGTAAAGGGACGTTTTATGCGACGTCGGCCGGCGTAGTCAGTGGTTTAGCGTTCGCGTTAGTGCGTGGAAGACCGGTTCGTGTAGCGCCTCATTACGCGTTGAACATGGCGCAGAACTTCTTAGCGTGTTCGTGCGCGTTCTTAAGCGCGAAGGAGTTAGCGAGGTTTTTGAGGCAAAGAGATGGTATAGTGAACGATGTCGTCGCTGGCAGTGCGACTGGGGCAGCGATTTGGGCCTTGTATAGAGGTAGGAGTGGGATGCCGACTGGTTTCTTGTTAGGCGGCGTAGTCGCGGCGATCGGGAGCGTGACCGTAAGCGAAGAGCTCGCGAAAGCGTTCGAGGCGTTCGAGTTACCGGGGTGGTTTCCAGTGCGAAGGATTTCGGAAGATGAACAGAGAGAGATTGAGGAGGAGAAGGTTTTGCAGAATAGGATGAGGAGGGTTATGATGGGCGAGGGCGATGAACAAGAAGCTGCGATGTTGAAGGCTGAGTTCTTAATGAGAGCCGCTCATAGAAAAGAACGAGAGAGAGATCGAATGTACAAATAAATGAGTACAAAATAATATAAGAATAATAATACAAAACAATAATAATACGTATGATAAAACTAAATGAGCTGCGTAGGCGTAGAATCTTTCAACAATTTCTTCAACATCCCAAAACTACTCGAAAAGACGCCCTGCGCCGTTACGTCGTTCACGTCAGGTAACTCGATTTCAAAAGGAAAGCTCGGCGTGCGTTCGCTCAACACAGCAGGCACGTGCGACTTCTTCTCCTCACACAATGCTAACACGTGCGTTATCGTCCCAGTCAATATCTCGGCTAAATCATTCGCTTGCATTTCTCGTTCTCGTTCGTAACTCCTTTGCTTTGGTTCCTCGAAACCTAAATCGTCCACGACCTCTAACTGTATTTGCCACGACTCCCACCGTCTACCGAACTTCTCTTTCCGTTCATCGTTCTTCGCTCGGTTACTTAAACTCCAACTCCTACTATTACTGTTCGACCCTATGCTCCCTTGCGATGTTTGACTCCCGTTTTTCTGAGATCCGAAACTGCCGACGCTGTATCGTCGCGAATTCGTACTCTGCGCGGTCTCGCCTTCATTCCCTTTCCTTCGTTGCATTTTCTCGTAGAAATGTAAATAAATAACGACCTCGTTCGTTCCTGCACTCGTCGCTATTTGACCATTCGCACCGTTTCTACTTTTTCGTTGCAAGCAAAACTCGACGACTTGCTGTATCTTCCTCTCGACGATGTCATCGATCGCTCGATCATCGGCCGCGCAGTACGTCACGTCGCAGAAGTCGCAAGTGAAATCTTTTTCTATCAAAGGGCCTAACGAACGCATGAACAAGATCGTGTGTAAGATCGAGCAGAGGCAATCCCTGATCTGCGCCGGTTCGCAACGAAGAGGCGCTAAAGAGAACAGCTCGTGGTTCATTTTTCGTTCTCGGCTTGATTCTGTTTTAGGGAGTTTTTGTTGTTATCGCGTGCGAGTGCGAGTGAATCGAGGTTTTGTTTTGTGACGTGATTTTGAACGTGAAGTACGCGCTGTCAGTTTTAGGGACGAGAGATACGAGTTTACTGTTATGTTTACTAGTTTAGTAGTTAGTTACTGTTCTGTTCAGTTAAAACTGTTCTCTTCTCTTCGCTCATCGCTCTCTCTCTCTCTCACTCTTATATATCTATGATTATTTGTTGTTCGTTTATTGTATCGTCGTCGGTTTCTCTTCTTCTTCTTCTTCTTCTTAAGCGTCGGCTCTCAAAGCTTCGATCTTCGCCTTCAAGTTCGCCTTCTTTTGTTCGTATGACAACTTTGGCAATCTGAACTTTCTACCGGCGTCGGCCGGTTTCGTTCTCGGCTTCTTCGTGAACGAAGGGTCTTCGCGAATGTTTTCGTGGACTTCCTCGAACAACTCCTCCAATTCAGTTGGGTCTTGATCCGCAGCTAAGTACTTGGAAAAGTGCGCTTCGAACTTCTCCGGTTCTTCCTCTTGCATCTCTTCCGCGTATTCCGCGATGACGCCACCTTTGATGTATCGCTCCAACGTATCGGGGTCGTGCGATTTGTCTTGCGTATCATACCCGGCAAAACGCTTTTCGTTGTGCGGGATGTCGAGGCCACCGTCGGACGCGCCCTTCATCGCCGCAAAGACTTTCGCACCAGTAGAGGTTCTCACCAAACCAGTATCCAAGAAGCATTTGAACGGTCTCGCGTCGCCGTCGGCTTCGACGTGGTAATCTTCGCCGAGATCTTCAGTCTTTCCTTGGTACGTCTCGGCCAAGCCATACTTTGTAAGCATACGTCTCGCGCATAACAAACCAGTCGCATACGTCGCCGGGTAGTTCGTGTAACCAGCTTTTAAACCATATCTAGCGAGTTCTGTAGAATCCGCTTGGCAAACCGTGACGTCGCCGGCGATGGTTGCGTAAACGATTTGGCAAATCACGCGTTTGTTCGTAAAGCGGACGACGAAGCGGTACTTTGGAGTGTTGTACTTGTTCTTGTCTTGCGCGATGAGTGCTCTGCGCGCTTGGTAATCAGTTTTACCTGTTGATTGAAATCAAGAATTATAGGAAAGAAATCAGAATATAGTTAGTTTATGTATTTGATGTTTATCGTTTCTTCGTCATATATTATTCATCATCACAGATTGCAAAGCACTACAAGCCTTTTGGAAAGAGAGAGAACCCCAATAATGCATCTCAAACCAGTGCGATGCGTAAAAATACAAAACACTAAAACGATCTCTGCAATCACACTCGCGATCATTAAGAGCCCATGAAAACATCGAAAACTCAATCAAACATGAATTTCTCAATCACTTTCATCACGTTTCTATCATATTCTCGTTTTTTACACTCTCGAGCGCCGCCGAGAGAAAAGTAAAACTCTCCCGACGATTTTCCACTCGAAAAATGCGCGTTAAAAAAAAACTATAAAACGCGCTGCGTACCCGCTCTGCGTCTCGCGAATTTAACTTGGAATCGTTTGAAATACGAAACCGTTTTCGCGACTGAGTTCGATTTCTTCTTCGCTTTTCGTTTGCCCATTTTTTTATGCTCGCGAAACGCGGTGCTCGTTAACGCGTCGAAATTGTTACGCGTTTGCAATGGACCTAAAAATGTTTTCAGCAGTAGCACAGCAGGGAATTTTTTTTTTGGAAAAACAGGAGCAAATGAGCAAAACAAGGCACAACGGGGCTGTGGGGATTTTCCCCATTATGACGTAATGTGGGACTTTTCCCCATTATGAAAAGAGTTCGTTAAAAGCGGTCTAAAAAAATGAATCCACGAACGATATTATTCCCGATAGATATAACAGAAATGAGCGAAAACATGTGCGAATGGGCGTGTGAGAACTTCTTCAAAGCGAGCGATTTAGTCGTCTTGTTCGCAGTAGCGAAGAAGCAAATGAAACCGGATGGGCATTCGTTTTTCGGGTTATCGCATTGTCACGGCGAAGCGCTAGCTATTCAGCATGCGAACGAGTGGATGAGAGATCATATTGTACCAAAAATCAGAAAGAGCGTAGGAAGTGCGTGTGAAATTATCGTGAAATGTTTGGAGAGTGATAAACATCATATCGCGGAAGCTATTATTGAAGAATCGGAACGAGTAGAGAGGAAATACGAAGCGATCGTTTTGGCTTCGCATAAGCGAAGCTCTGTTAAAGAGTTCTTCGTAGGTTCTGTAGCTAATCATGTTCTCCATCACTCAAAAGTAACTGTGATCGTACAACGCTATTGAAAATAAAATCTATATCATCATGTAATCGATTGCGTATTACTATTTGTACGCTTTCTTCTTCACGAGAATTTTGATCTTTGATTCGTGTTCGCGGCCGTCGACCCATACCGGGACGGCGAATTCGCCTAAAGCTTCTATCGGTTTATCTAACATGAGCGACTTTACGTCAATTTCGACGCTTTTCTGCTTTGCAACCTGTGCATGTGTGTGTGTGTGTGTGTGTGTGTGTGTGTGTGTGTGTTAATCATCATTGTATCATTTTGTAACGCGAATTATTGAAACATGCGAAGATAAAAAAAAAATATATAAAATAATACTTTGTTGAAAGCGTCAGAATGTATTCTTCCTCATATTATGGCATAGTCCCGATATTCATCAGGAGGCGCTAATGCTCAGGTGACAATCGATCATCATCCGCTTTCGATAATATTATTACTATCGTTTTATCTCGTTTGTAATTGAAAAGGAGAGAGCGCGAAAACAAAACAACAAAATTTACATACCTCTCGCACGACGTCTTCTTTAGTTATTGGAATATTAAACACATCAGTTTTCCTCTTTGTCGCTCGTCTAATAGTCACCGGGTTCCCTTTCGTGAGCATTTTCATGGCTAATTTTAACATCTGCAAAGTTTAAAAATAATAAAACAGTAAACGTTAGTAGTGCGGGGTTTTGCGCCCGCGCGCGATTTCGTCTTCGAATATAAATGATAAAAAAGAGAGCGCTCAGTTCCACAGCCGGTTCGACATCGTCTTTTAAAGAGACTCCGTCAAAATTTTTTGCGAAACGGGTGTCTTCATCAACGCGATCTCTCTCTCTCTCTTTAATGAATATATATATATGTACCAGTATATAATTTAAAAAGCTCAGACAGCCAAGGGAACGCTGCTTTGTCTTCAACGTTATAGCTTTTGCTTACTCGGATACTCTAGTCCGAACAGGTTCATAGTCATCATGGCAGTTTAAAACATATCACAAAACGAACACGCGCGCGCACAAAGTTAGACCAAATCACGCTCGCAATGTTCACCTTTTTCTCTTCGTCCGCATCTACATCCTCGTCGTCGCCTTGGTCCGCTTCCGCGTTCTCGCCCTCGACTGTTTCCTTAGCCCTCGCTGCTTCTCGTGACACGTTCTCCTCCGTTGCATATTTCGCTAGCTTCAAAGGGATCAAATGATTCCTCGCTCGACCGGGTTTCACTTGCACGACATCACTCGCTCTCCCTAAATGTTTCGTTTTCTCGACCAGGACTACTTCGACCTTCCTGTTCGCTCGTCTATAGTCTCTCCTTTGTTCTTCGTTGAACGCTGGGAAACGAGCGAGGCGCAGATTCGCAGTTTCGATTCGTTTCGTATCGTTACATAAAGCTAAGGTGAAATAAGTGCACGCAGAATGAGAAGACGACGTCGACGCATCGCTTTGCTGCAACGGTCTCCTCAAACATAGTCTGCTCAATGTTATTCTAGACATCTGTCGCCGATGGTCTTTGTTTATTTATCGTTTTAAGGTGCGTTTTCTTCCTTTTCTTCTTCTTCTGCTGAAAGATGCATTTTTTCGTTTTTCTTTAATTTGTTAGGGCGACGAAATTCCTTCACAAATCAGAACGAAAAGAGATGCCGACGCATTTGTAAGTGCACCGTCGATCGTTTTTATAGCACACGAGCTCGTTTACGCGTGTTGGAAGTTTTTGCGAGCGCGTTTGTTTGAGTAATCGTTCGCGTGTTCGTTCGCGCCTGCACGAAACTCGAACGAATGCGCGATTTGTACCGCGCAAAAGAGAATGGAAAAGACCCGATTGATTTTTTAGCGAACGAACTTACGCGAACGAGCAGAGACCGTGCGATAGTGACCATGCATTAAAAGAATAATCGTCTGATGTAGAAATACACGAATGATATGTTTAGAAGTCGTTTCGCGTGCGACGAAGAACGAATACTCGATTTTTACGTTTTTTAGGCATCACCACATTCGCACCGCAGAAGATTGAGCTGATGAGATGATGTGCTCGACCTTGAAGACCTCTTTTTCGGTTCGTTTCGCGCGCACTTCGACGTAATAACGACGAAACAACTAACGAACGAAATTCTTTTTTTGATCTCATAAAAACGAACAGACACAAAAACCGCAAGAAGCGTGGACACGTCTCTGCCGGTCACGGTAGAATCGGGAAGCACCGCAAACACCCGTCCGGTCGCGGTAACGCGGGCGGTCAACATCACCACCGCATTCTCATGGACAAATATCACCCGGGTTATTTCGGTAAAGTAGGTATGCGTCACTTCCATAAACTCAAAAACCATTACGTGAGACCGGTGATCAACTTGGATAAGGTGTGGTCGTTGATTGGAGAGGAAAAGAGAGAACAATGCGCAAAGGACACGAGCAAGGCGCCGTGCATCGATTTGACGGATTTCGGAATTTTTAAGCTTTTGGGTAAAGGACAGTTACCGAACCAGCCGATTGTCATTAAATGCAGATACGTCTCAAAGTTAGCTGAAACGAAGATCAAAGCAGTTGGTGGTGCCGTGCAATTGGTTGCGTAAATATTGTTAAAATACACAAATTAGTAGTTGAAATAATAAAATTAGTAGCTCTTGATTCTTAAAAACGCGTCGAAAAGAAAAAGTAAATACTTATCCTCCATAGCGCACTTTTAAACTTTCTGGTGGCAGCTCTTCCATGATCGATGGATTTCTCTCTAAATGTACGCGAAGCGTCGTCGTCCTATCGGCTAAATACGTATTATTAACAAAATCGTCATAAACGTGGTCTCCTAAACTCTTCGCCGCTAAAACGCAATGCCTCGCGTACGTCCTCGTCGGCAAGATATGTTCGTCGGTCCATATTCGCCCCTCGCCGTACTTCTCTAGTTTACATTTAACGCATTCGCACTCTCTATTACTACTATCATCACTACTACTACGTTTCTTCTTCAAACAAAACTGATTCACGTATTTCTCGTCCGCGCCTTGAACGCAACACGTCGATAACACGCCATCGAACGTATTATCGCCTGTCTCCAAATCGATCGTCTCCACTGCACAAAGATCGAACTCGCGCTCTCTCGCAGCGAAACTCGCGTACTCCTCTATCGGTATCTCGAACCTCGTTCCAATGAACGAGTATCCTTTCGCTCGTTCGACTGATAAACTCGCGATTTCTCTGGTCAGTCCATTAGCTATCTTTGTTTCGAAGAAAACGGGCGAAGTATGCGCGAATACTCTCCTGAAGTCTTTCACGAGAACGAGTTTGAAATCGCGTAGGTTTGCGCAAGTGCTTTCGGCGGAACGCTTCGATAGAAGGCTCCCGAATCCACAAATCGCGCAGTATTTTCCATCTTTCGTGATCGTTTCGATCAGTGGTGTAGTCGCTGCGAACGACATTTCGTGAATAATTAGTCCGTTTGTTTATTAATCAATTAAATCTTGCTCGTAAAGAGAGAAGAGAGTTTTTAAGCGTTTAGGGTTTGGAATTTAGGGTTTAGGGTTTATATAATCCATTTTTCAAAACTGGGTAGTACGCAGTGCGTCTTTTAAATATTTAAAACGTGGTCTCGAAAAAGGAATAATACGCTCGATTCGATACGTTTCGATTGAACCATCATAGCTCTTCTTCTTCTTCTTCTTCTTCTTCTTCTTCTTCTTCTACTTCTTTAGTGTGTGCGTGCGCGTTTTTACGGTCTGTGTATAATCGAAAGACTGAAAGAAGACCGCGAAGAAAATTTAGGGAAAAGGAAATCACGGCGGCAATAGACGACGACGACGATGAATGCCAGGCTTAAGATATTCTTAGCAGCGTTTTATTTACAAACAGTCATCGAACTCGTGACGTACTTATTTATTAGACGCAAGGCTTCGTATAAGATTGCGGTAACAAACGTGAACGCGGCAGTTCTATCGCTCGAGAACGTGAAGAAGGAGATCGATGATGGGCATCAGAAAAAGGAGAACTCGCAAGTGCTGAAAAAATTGGAGAAGAAGAAGGAAATAGCAGAGAAAGAGTTGCAGAGCAGGCAAAGACTGTTATCTTCGTTATCGTCGAAGATCATGCCAGTCGTCGCCGTGACGAACATTATGTTCGTGAGAACTTTAAGTGCGAAGTTCCAAGGCGTCGTCGTTGCGCAGTTGCCGTTCGTGCCGATGGCGCCTTTTAAGGCGTTGTTACACAGAGGCGTCGAAGGCGACGACTTTCGATTAGTCGGATGTACTGGGTGGTATTCAATGTCAGCAATGGTTGCGAGGGCAATAGTGCAGAAGTTTTTTGAGTTACAGCCGAAACATAAGAGGCTGTTAGCGGATGGGAATTGGGAGCGGTCGCAGAAGCAAACGGAAGCGATTTTGAACGTGTTCGATAAAGATAGTACGAAAGATCCGAAAGCGGCGAAAAGATTGAAGAAGAAGGAGGGGAAGATGAGGATGAAGAAGATGAAGTAACATAACGATTGCTTTTCTTTTTCTCTCTCTCTCTCCACTATTGTTTTGTTATCATATAATTGTTGTTTAATTACGATGACGATGCCAGAAACCTGGTCAAGGACAATCTGATCAATCTAATCAAATCAAAGTTTAACTATTACTTCGATTTCTCGCCCTCGAAGCCGATGTTGCGAAGTGATAATTAAACTTTGATTTAATCAGATTGATCAGATTGTCCTTGACCAGGTTTCTGTCATCGTGTATGACTAAAATATACTACGTACGTATCTAAACTTCGATTTTGATTTCTGTCGATTGTTGTTGTTTGTCTCCGGTGGTTTCGTATTCCATATCGTCGGCTTCGTCCTTGCTATCGTCGTAACTTCCTCCTCCTAAATTGAAGCGCCAATCGTATTGGTCGAGTCCATCGCTTGGGTCCATTTGAAGTAAAGAGGCGAATTCTTCGACGTCGATTTGACCGTCGCCGTCGCCGTCGGCTTCAGCGATGCACGCTCTTATGAGCGCGTTTCGTCTCACTGACTCGCTATCTTCGTCATCGCTTTCATCGGCGACATCTCCAACGACAAAATTAGCAACTTCGTTCGCATCGAGCAAGCCCGAGTTATCCTCGTCGAGCAAATTAAATGCGCGTTTGACCCAGCTGGGATATGATTCCGACTTTTCAACCGATTCCCAATCGACGAGCGCGGCGAGAAACTCGTTCAACTCTACGACACCATCACCAGAGGTGTCTAACTTAGCGAGAAGCTGTTCGGATTCTTTCCCAGTAACATCGTAGCCGATTTTGTTCAAACCAACTTCGAGTTCGCTCAATTCAACCAGGTTATCCCCCGAAGTATCGAGACGATCGAAAAGTTGTTTAAGCTCGAGAAATTCTTTTTCGTCTATACCGGTTAAAGTCGATCGTTTAATTGGTCCGTTTACGACGAGAATTTTCTTTTTCGTCTTCAAATCGCTCGCAATTGCACTTTTTTCTTTCTTTTCCTTCTCGAGTTCGTTCAAATCTTTACCGATTTCTCCAGCTAACAATCTCAACACCGATCGTTTCAATAAACCTTGCGTGGCGAAACGTTGTAACCTCGCGACAACTTGTCCACCCAAAGCAACACCACCGCTGACTTGGCGGCGTTGTTTACTTTTCCATTGCGCGTCGTTTGTTTGTAACCATGGGTGTAACAATGCCGCACGAGCAGTCGGTCGTTTTTTCGGATCGCGTTCAAGTAAATGGTCCACAAAATCTTTCGCTTCTTCGGAAATGACGTCCCAAGGCGCCGTGTCGAGATCTAAAGGATCTTCCAAAATAGCTCTAAAAACTTCTTTTGCGTTTGGTCTTTGATTAACGACGTCTCTAAATGGTAATCTACCAGTCAAGAGTTGATAAGCGACAATGCCGCAACTCCAAACATCCGCTTCTGCGCCATATTTACGATTGATTACCTCGGGCGCCATATACGAAGGCGTCCCGCACCGTCTCACGAGCGGTTCGTCTCTATTCTTCGGGAGTTTCCCGGCTAAACCGAAATCTGTCGCTTTTAATGGCGCGTTCTCATCGTTCGTTTTGAACAAAAAGTTATCCGGTTTAATATCTCTAAACACGATTCCTCTCGAATGACATTGCGCGGCTGTTCTCAAAACGGCTCTGATTAACCTCGCGGCGTCGGCTTCTCTGTATTCATCATCCGAAATTCTTTCCAATAACTCCCCACCTTCGCACAAATCCATCAACAAATGCACGGCATCGTCGTCCTCAAACGCATCGTATAAATAAACGACGTTCAAACTCGCCCCTAATTGCCTCATGCACTCTAACTCGTTCCTCAATTTCGAGTGATAGTATTCAACGGCGGTCAACGTCGACGGTACTTGCGCCCAAGGCGCTTTCCTCAAAGTCTTCAAAGCAAACGCATCTCCCGTTTTCCTCTCAAAAACCTTTCTTACGATCCCATAACTCCCGGCCCCAATAGGTTCCTCATCATCCAAATCTTTCACTCGATATAACTCGTGTAAATCTCTCCGTAAACCGAAATCCGGTTTCATCTGCTCGTTCGTAATCGATCGATCGCTGTTCGATCCGAACTCTGGATACGCCGCGTTCTTCGCCTTCTCGTTCGCTTTCATGCAGTGTGTCCTCAACGATCGTTCCTGTACTAACGGCTTTGATTTCTTCTTCTTACTTTCCCTTTGCTGCTGCGGCCGCTGCTGCTCTTCACCGCGCTGCTGGCCCTGATTTCCACCCTTCACTGGTGACGTCTTTTCGCCTACTCCTAATCCGTTCTCGCTCTTCTGATCCTCGGCCTGGTCCTTATTCTTCATTAACCAATCGTTCAAGAAGCCGTGACATTTCACTCGGTTACCTTTCCTAACTCGATCTGTCGCAGTGATTCTTTTGTTACATCCGCGATCGCTGTTTTGACTCGTACTGGCCCTTGTCGCACTCGCGATCCTTTCGAGTCCATCTGCGTCGGAATTGGACACAAAATTCGTTGAAGCAAAGTGGATCGCGATCTTCGGTGCCGCGCGGTTACTGAAGCTCGCTCGTCTCGAAGTAACGTAGCTTTTGCGATCGGAGGCGAGCGATTCAAAGTTGATCCTCTGTCGTTGTCGTTGCACGAGCGACATTTTTTTGTTTCTTTTGCAAAGCCTTCGTTTTAACGACTCGTACTCTACTTTGTGGATAAAATGGGTTTTCTCTTGTTTACAAAATAGGGGTGAAATTCTGGGATCTGGGTAGACTTTATAGAGAGCGTGAAAGCGTGTTTTGGCCGCACGATGGGTTAAAAATGACCACTTCAATACGGTGTAGGGGTAAAATTTTTACCCAGCACATGGGTCATTTTATGGGAGAGATTTAAAAGCGCGTTTTTGGGCCGCATGATTGAACTTTAAAGAGCATTCATCAGTAGGGAGATTTAACAAAGAAACACTGTGCGTGGACACTAATTGAAAGACATCGTACGATATAAAAGAGAAGGATTAGTAAGTAAGTAAGTAGCACAACGGGCACACACACACACACACACACACACACACGCACAGAGAAGAGAAATGGTTCTCCTGAACCAGAATCGGATCGTATCGAAAATCGGCAAAGCGTTGAACGGTGTGAAGGATGCGATAGGGAACGGATTGAACGAAATAAAACGAAAAGTTTTCCAGGACAAGAACGGTCGTGAAGATCAGTGCGTGATAATTGATGGGAAGAAGATCGCTGGGGATATCAGGGATGAGATTAAGAGAGCCGTGAGTGAACTGAAGATGAATAATGAAGGAAAAGCGCCCGGTTTAGCAGTCGTCATCGTCGGTCAAAGGAAGGACTCGCAGACTTACGTGAGGATGAAACAAAAAGCGTGCGAAGAGGTTGGCATTCGATCGTTTCATTCAGAGTTACCGGAGACGATTACGGAAGCAGAGTTGATCGAGGTCGTGAAAGGGTATAATGAGAATAAAGACTGTCATGGGATTTTAGTGCAATTGCCTTTACCGAAACATATCGACGAAGAGAAAGTTTTGAGCGTTATTTCGTTAGAGAAGGACGTGGACGGATTTCATCCGTTGAATATTGGGATGTTGGCCATGAAAGGGCACGAGCCGTTGTTTATGCCGTGCACGCCGAAAGGGTGTATTGTTTTATTAGAGCGAAGTGGGGTTGAGTTGAAAGGGAAGAACGCAGTCGTCGTTGGAAGAAGCAACATCGTCGGAATGCCGGCGAGCATGATGTTAAATAAGAAAGATTGTACGGTGACGATAGTTCATTCGAGGACGAAGAATCCGAAGGAGATTTGCAGAAATGCAGATATCATTATTGCCGCAGCTGGGAGTGCAAAAATGATCAAAGGTGATTGGATAAAGAAAGGTGCGGCCGTGATCGATGTCGGCACGAATTCAGTCGAGGATAAGACGAAGAAAACTGGATACGCGTTAGTCGGCGACGTCGATTTCGAAGAAGCGAAGAAAAGAGCCGGTTTTTTAACGCCAGTACCGGGAGGTGTTGGTCCAATGACTATTGCTATGTTGTTGCAAAACTGCTTAGACGGTGGGAGAAGAGCGATTGAAGGAAAATGATATATTATAAATCACTCACGTTTTACTCGAATAATACACAGGCCGGCGTGCGCGTATACCAATAATCAAATCAAACCATAATATAACAAAACATGCTACTAAATAATAATAATAACTACTTAATTACTTAATTAATCAAAGACGTGTAAGATATCCAATCCCTCATCTCCTGGTTTTCTGTATTTTTTCGTCGGCGTTTCCAACGTAAACGCTCTTATGCTTTGTTCGAAACCCAAATTCATTTCGTCCCAAAACCTTTCTGGCGTATTCATGGTCACCGTATAAGCGAACCCGTCTCTCACTGTGGTTACTCCTAATCCATGCCTATACGTCGTCGCTTCGCCTTCTTTTGAGTTTGGTGAACCTTGCGAAATATACTCGTAATAATAATACTGCGTCCCATCTTCTTTCTCTTCTTTCCTCGCGTTATCGACTTCGGCCAACGAAATCTTCTGCCCCGAAGCGACTCTCCCGGTCGCTTTATCGGCCAAAATCGCATTAGCAACGCTCTTCGCCGTCCACTCGCTCTCAGGTTTATTCAACAAACGTGGTGGCAGCTCTCCAACGGTCACAACGGTCGTTAAAGGTCCTTTAAACGAAATCAACTCGTGCACGATCCTTTGCCTCGCGTCTGGAGACATCGGCTCCGAGCTCGAATACGTCTCGCGCACGCGCGACTCGGACCATGGAATCGGTTTCCCCGAAACAGTTTCCGTTGGATACGCGAACGTAAACGCCAACGATTCTCTCGTTATCTTCGTTAAAGGAATTTGTTTTTCTTCTTCTTTTTCTTCTCCGCGTTCTCGTCCTCGCTCTTCTTCTTCCTCTTCTTCTTCTTTCGCTCGGTCTCCTTTCGTTGTTAAGATATCTTCCCCTTCATCTACATCATCGGCAGCAAACGCTGGAAGTGTATCAATGAACGCCGCAGAAGAAGACTCGCGAGCTACTACGACTACTGAAGCCGCGACTCCGTTCATTAAAAACGCTCTCCTCTTGATACTGTTCTTCTTCTTCCGATGATGATATTGGTGATCATTTTCGTCGCTCAATGAAATATCATCATCAAATTCTTCGCCTAAATCGTGCTCGATCGGGGCCAACATCTTCAACGCGCGAGTCGTGCAGAAATCCCCAAGGCGCGAACGACGACGACGAGTAGAAGCTGTGCGTTTATTGCGCTCGTGTGGAGCTAAGCGCGCAGCGGCGGCGGCAACGGTACTCATTTTTTAACGAGCAACGCAAAAGTCTCCTCTCTTCTCTCTATCTCAGGTTTTATGAGGGATTCGTTTAGGGTTTCATTTCTTAAACTTATACTTCTTGATAATGTATGTCGATGAGAAGCAGCTGTTTTACTGCTACTAAGTATATTGCGGTTGCTTAACAGATATCAATGATTAGAGAGTCGAATTATTTAATAACTGCGCGTAAAGAAGCGATGTAAGATACGCAAAGATATATTCTAGGTGAGATAATGGAGAGTTTAGGGTATCAATCAAGAAATGGAGAAGAAATGAAACCCTAAATGTTGTATATCTCTTGCACTTATTTCAAAAAAGGCTGTAGTTTTTAGGATAATTATATTGCTTATTAATCCTTTTTTATAAAAATAGTGTGTAACACCCAAATCAAATCATCTGCACAAAATCCTTTGACGTGTCAAAAGATCACGAGCACGAGGATTGAGAAGAAATGTTTGTACGAACACCGGCGCAACCGGAAACGACACCGCTATTGAAGCGATCAGCAGTCGCTCGTGATGATGTTCGAAGTTTTTTATCATCGAAGGTACTCATCGCGTTAACCTGTTGCAGTGGGGCCGCGTTGATCGGAATTTCGATGGATGAGAAAACTATTTCGAATGGTGTTACACGCGCGCTCGTCGCAGCTCGAGCGAAACTCGGATCGGCTGATACACGAGTAGCGGCTAAACTCGGAGAAGAACGAAGTATTAAGTTGTCTACCGCGTGTTCGCCAGTAGATAAGCTTTCGTTTGATCCAGGAAACTGGGGAAATGTCGGGGCGAAATTGATTTCGAATAAACAGTCAGCAGATTTCGTGTTCGAGGAAGGTTTCGAGATGAACGCCGTTCCTGGAAAGTGCGGCGAATTCTCTGCGCCTGCGGATATTTTGTCCCCAGGTGATCAATTCGGGTTCTATTTATATTCAAAATCTGAAGATAATGGGAAGCCTATAAAAGACATTGGATGCGAGGCTTCGTCGAACTCGGATGGACGATGCCCGACGCATTCGGCGACGATCGATCCAATCGTTGGAGGACCTTACGGAATGGAAACGTGTACGACAAAGTTTAGCTTTGGAAGCGATTTGAACTTTTATAATCGCGTGTACGATGGCCGCACTACGGAATATGTGTGGGGCTCTTGCTCAAATACCTGCGGTCGCAGTGAACCTGAGAGCTGCGCTTCTCCAGCAACGTCGGAAGATACTGCGGTTGAAGTGAGTTTTGATCTCGTGTACGCAACTGCAAATGTTGCCGATTTTACGGCCGAACGTCTCGCCACAGTTAGTAGCGAAATTGCAGCGCAAGTCGGCGTCGACGCCTCGAACGTGCGAGTTGCAGTGAAAACCTTGGCAAGACTTGGAAGCGCTGATTCGAGTTCTTCGAACTCGGTTGAACTTGTTATCACGATCGACTGCAACGATGAAAAGGCAGCACAAGGTGTCTCTTCGTCTTTGAAGAGCTTGACTGAAGAACAAGAAGTTGCAATTGCAAAAGCGACTGGTATTTTAACCATCGACAAAGCGATTGGGACTTACGAAGGTGAAAACGTTATCCAGTGGGAACAAATCACAGAACCACCGATTGCGACAACTTCGGTTGTAATTCCTGATTCATCGAAGAACGGACTTAAATGCGGCAATCCAGGTAACGCAAATCGTGTATTCGATCTTCGAAGTGGCGCTGTTACCGAAGCTGCCTGCGTAGCTGCTTGTGAAAATTTGGATAGTTGCGTTGCGTTCTCCGGTATCATGGGATCTTGGTGCATTGGTTGCCAAGTCGAATTGGACACCGCGCATTCTGGCGCGGTTGCGTACAAGAAAACTTCTGGTGGGGCGGAAGAACCAGCAGCCTATGAGGTACCAACCGTTGTCGCAGAACCTGTTGCCCCAACAGGATCGAAGTTCTGGAAAGTTTCAAACGCAGACTATCTCGGTTGGCGTCCAGTAGTGAGAAATTTCGCTCTTTTTAGTGATGAAGCTTGCACTGAGCGAATCACTATTGTCGAATCTCAACTAATGTGTTCTGGAGCCTATGATGCCGCTCACTCGTGCAAAAACGCTTTGGATGGTAAGCTCCCGCCTTTCACGGACGGCGAACGCTCGATCGTAAATTGCGGCAATGACTCAACTTCGACTACCTGCCGATATTCTGCCGAAAACGTCGCCGAAGAAGCCGCTTCTTGGCGCCCAAATATACATCCCGCTCAAGTCGATGCAGTCTGGATCGGTGCTCAATTTTCTGAACCCGTTGACGTCAAATGCGCGATTTCGACTGGTTTAGGTAACGTTTTCAACAACGGCGTTTCTGGCACTGGATTTGGCAGCACTACTGCGACAGGCAGTCACAAAATTTCCTTATGGAAATCTGATGATGGAGTAAGCTGGACGAAAGTCTCAACTGGCGACGGATCG
>Ga0302126_10000596_pt1 | contig 22830 bp, 27 predicted proteins | sample CB4_20m_MG_FD_203108 | JGI IMG/M metagenome (GOLD analysis project Ga0302126, IMG submission 203108) | Marine microbial communities from Western Arctic Ocean, Canada - CB4_20m | ecosystem: Environmental > Aquatic > Marine > Oceanic | place: Canada: Western Arctic Ocean | collected 2017-09-24 | reverse complement strand
ACATTTTGTCCGGCTGCGGCACTTCCGGCCCGCGCAGCACCCGTTGAAGCCGCTAATTGCTCGCCAAGAGTTGTACCAACTCCTGTTTGTCCGGCAGCTTGTGCAGCAGCTCGTGCTTGCGCTAATGCCGCAGCGTTTCCCGACTGAGCATCAGATACGACTCCCGGCATTAAGCCAGCAGCAGCACCGCTTGCAGTTTGTCCTGCAAGAGCCGCGTCCCGTGCTCCAGCAGCGGCTGTTCCGAGGCCCGCAGTAGCGGCTTGTGTAGCACCCGCACCATAGTCGATAGCCCCTTGGATACCTGCTTGAGCAGCGGCGGTTTGACCGCCAATACTTCCGATACCTGAACGCAAGGCGTCGGCAGCTTCCGCTTGAAAAGGCAAAGCACCCGCCATGGTTGAGCCAACAGCTTGTTGGGCGTCGCCTAGCGTGTAACCCGCTTCTTGTAAATAAGGTTGATAGCCCCCAATACCTGCTTCCGTCAATTCAGCGGCTTTTATTTGAAGCCCCGACATTTCCGCAACCATCTGTTGAGGGATAGGTACGCCTGTGTCGGCTAACTGTTTTGCAGATGCTAAGAGGGCAAGTTTGTAAGCCTCAATTTCCGGCGCTTCGCGGACAATCTGTGTTTGTTGTTCAGCCATTATGCGGCCCTCCCGCGTTGCTCAAGATTTCGCATCACCGAATACATGGTCTGAATGCCTTTCTCTGGGTCGCCGCGACCCATTCCGCGTACCGCGTCGGCAGTCATAACAAATTCACCCGGCATCAGCATGGCGCGAACGCTATCCTGCCCTGCGGTTCCTTCGGTAGGCGCAACGCCGCCCGTTCTACGGGGGTAAATTTCTCCACCACCGGCTGCGGTCTGTACATAAGGTCTGGAAAAAGGTCCGCCGGGGTTACTCGCCATTAAATAGCCGGCGTTGTTTGTAAATTGTGTGCGCTGCATCGGATATTGCGTAGGCGCAACATAAGAAGAGGGACTCTCGATAGGCCTTGTCTCGTATTCACCTGTTTCCGGGTTAAAATAAGACGGACTGAGGTCACTAATAAGGTATTTTTCAGGGTTGGCGTCAATTAAATCTGCCCCGGTAGTCATCGTCCCGTCCTCGTTGTATTGAACGTTGGGGTCTTTTTCAATTTCAGGGGTCTTAAAAGCCCCCATTGCGCCCGCTGCTAATGCTGCCGCGCCAGCCATTGGTGCGTAAGACCGTATAAGACCCGGTGTGGCTGCTGCTGTAGCCGAAGCAACCGCCGTTTCGCTGGCGGCTAACGCCTGTGTTGCGGCTAGTTCTGGTGTCATACCCGGTAGATTCATTGAGGCGTTGTAAGCGTTGGTATAAGCGGCATTGCCTACCGTAGGGTCAACTCCACCTGGTTTGGGAAAGAAGGCGTCTTTCATGCCCTCGCTAAACGTTACGTCATCGTTGGGGTTAAAAGCCGCTTTCACGCTGTCACCAAATCCGGGAGACCCTGGGTCTACTCTGCGTGAAGGGAGTGTAGAAGTATCAACATATCCGTCTGGGGTAAAAGTCGTGACTCTATCCCCGACCGATGCCGTTGCGCCCTCTTGTGCTGTTTTACCAAATACGTTACCTAAAGAAGTTTTAGCGCCCGACAGCGTTTCGCTAAATCGACCTACTGGGTCAGAGAATCCCTCTCTAACGTTAGCGCCAAAACTTTCTGGCCCCGTTGCGCCTTGGAATACCGCGCCAGTAGCGCCCGCAATAAGCGCGGCTTTTAGTGCGCTTTTTATCGAGCCACCTTTTATAAGCGTTCCAATACCCGAACCCAACGCTGCGCCGTAAATAGGCCCGAGAGGCGTCATCGATAGCACGATAGGAAGGACAATCGGAGCAACTTTTTTGACCACTTTAACAACGGTTTTAAGGACTTTCTTAATGCCCTTAAAGATTTTTTTAAAGAAACCAAACTCCATCAGCCCTGTTTCAGGGTTAATGCTGTTTGCAGGGCTGCCGACAACATACTGCTCAGGGTCTTCAATACCGCTGTCGCGTAAACTCTTAAAAATTTGTTCTTTTAAGGCAGGGTTGTTTTCTATTAAAGTCAGCGGAACAATAATTTCGCCGGTTTGGATGTGTGCAACACTGTCATCACCAAAGCGACCGTGGCCCGCCATCTTTTCCGCAACGGCGGTAAATTGTGCTAAACCTTGTTCGCCAAATTCTTTTTTGGCTTCTTCCGCCTCCAGGGTGGAAAAATCTTCGTCAGACATCGCGAAATCACCGATACCGCCAGTGGGGACTTCTAGCTCGTCAGTGCTTTCTTGCTTTTTTTTCGCTAAGTTTGCCATTAACCCGATCCCCTAGTGCTTCTTTTAAGCGTAGTTTCCTGTATTATTGTACTTCTCTTCTCACTCCTAGTCCACGAAAAACCGCTCATGATATTGTTACCGTGGCTTGACCTACAGACCCCGTTGCTTGCGATCCTCTTAGGTAAGGTTTGTTTGCAACTGTAATACGCAACTCGTCGCCATATTGGAAGATCGCGCCCACAGGAAGCTTATAGTTGTCTGTTTGCAGGTTTGGCAGCGTTAGTGCGGAGGCTTGCCAAGGTCCTGGATTATTTACTTGTTCTAAGAAAATTGAAAATGACCGAATAAGCTCGGCTTGGTAAAGTTGGTCGTAACCTTCTGGAGGGTTAGGGAAGAAGGGTTGTACAAGACCTCTACTCATCGCCGTCCGTCCGGCCTTAAATCAACGCGAGGCGTACCTAACCGCCACTCCACTCCCGTATCGGAAGAATCAATCTTAAACGAAAAAGATCGACCGCGTAGCCTAACAAACACTTGCTCGGTAAATTGTTCTATTGGGACAGTAGCAGACCGGGTAACGGTATTACTCGTCGTGCCGGTATATTCGGAGCCTGGAAAGGGTCTTGTTGAAAGCGTCATCGAAACCGCTGGAGACGATGCGCTGGAGTTTTCAAAAGTAATGTCCGGTATAAGCCTTGTTAAGAATACGAAGTTATCCCCCGAGCCCATTGACATTGAACTACTTTCAATGTACGAGGCAATTGCCGAAGGCGGGTTTGCACTGCCGTCATCATTTCCAAATTCGTGGTAATACAAGTATCCGTCTAACCCTGCTGCAATAGGGTAGGCACTAATTCCGCGATCAACCCACACAGAGCGTGTCAACGTACCGTAGTACCACGCTTGTTCTTGGTAATTATAAACGACATAACGATCAATAGACGTTGAATCAGCAGAGGGGTAAAACCACCATACTTCCGAAAAGCTAGAATTGACGCCACAAGTGACTTTTTCAACCTGACCTGTATTAAAGTCGCCAAAAACATACGCCCTAACGGAGCAAGGCAGCTTTTGCACCTGGCCGGAATACACGTAAAAATCTTGCTCTCCCATCCAATACACCATGTCGTCTACCGCAACAGCGGCAAGCGGGCTGGCAATAGTCGTGTTTTCGGAAATCATACTGATCCCGAAGGTAAAAGGCGGACCTAAATACTGCATGGCGTGAAGCGAACGGTCTGTAAAAACTAAAATTTGTTGCCGTGTTTCAACCGCCGTAACGATTTTTGAACCCGTGCCGATACGCAAGTCACCTGCTGTGTTAGTGGCTTGTGCTTCCCACACTAAAGGGCTTTCCTGGTCTGAAAAACGAATCAAAAGAGGGTCTTGTACGCCAATGTTGTCTTGTGCATCGCACCCGAACATCAAAACATGCCTGTCGCGATCTGAAACCATAACCTGCTTGGCTATTGTGGGAGTTGTTGAATCAGCCCCCGCCAAGTCAGAAAGCGCCACGGCCCGCGTATAAGGGGCCGAGCTTGTTGATTGATCCCAATAGTAAATTCCACCATCGCGAATGTTAATAATTAAATCTTCGCCAAAGTTATCATGTGACCAAATACGCAGCGTGTCGCCAATTGCTATAAGACTTGATGCCGAACTCCATGTCCCCCGGCCAAAGGTTCCCGCCCCCCAGCCTGTCCCGGAAACAGTCGTGTCTAAACCCGTCAGCACTTGATATTTACCGACAACAGAACCTCCACCGTTGGCGGTATCGGAGCCGTTGGCTGCGACAGCAGTAGGCGCGTATGCCCCGTCAACGGTGATGTTGGGTAAAATGGCAACGGCGCGAGCTACTACCTGGTATTGATTGACGCTTACAATACCGGCAATTTGATATTCTTGGTTTAAAACCGCTGCCGTAATAGTCCCGCCCAAGGTAGCGGCACCTGAAAATGTTACAAAATCGTTCACGTTACAGCCATGATCGGTGTCTGTAACAGTAAGAGTAGAGGAGCCGCTGGTCGCGGAAAATGTAACGTCGCCCGCAGCGGTTGTCACACGCAAAGGGGTGATGTCGTTATAACCCCCTCCTTCTTCGATGTAATACTTGAGGTGCGTACCGTTACCTAGGTAAGAAGTCCCGTCTAAGGCGACAAAGGGGTGAAGCGCCCGAGATGTGCCTAGAAAACTACTGCCGGAGGTTTTTTGCCAGCCGCCTATTTTCTCAGGCGTACCAAAACGGAACCTCACTTTATTACAGTCGTACCAGCCCCCCTCGTTTGTGTACGAGGTAGTTTCTCTGTTTACGCCGGGGCGAAACTGTAACTTAGTAAGCGGCATGTCGTCCTCTCAATGGGGTTAGCCTTACAGGTGTCTATAAACGCGCTGGTTTACCACGCTCTCCATGATTTTCTACTGCTTGGCTTTGTTGCCTAAAAAAGCAAACTTTTCCATTATTTTGTAGGCTTTAGCAACCCAGGTGGCATCCGTCGGGGTGTCCGTGTAATTACAAATTACAGAGGCTACTGTAATTAATGAAGTTGCTATAAGATAAAAATCTAGTAAGTATTCCATAAAATTAATCCTTGTGGGCGTCTTCGGTTTCAATCGCAATTCTTGCCTTGATAGCATTAGCATAAGCCGATATAAGAACATCTAACTCAGCGGCTCTTGTGTTGTGAGCCACCAATTCTTGCCTCAATTCGCTGATGCGTTTTACATTAGCTATAGCTTCAGGGGTTAAGTCTTCTTCTTTATAAGTTACGTCATCTATAGTAATCATAATTATTCCTTCTAAGTAGCTACGGCGTATACGCTGCTGCTGCTGCAATTGCTGTATTGATAGCAGACATGTCTTCGCTGCCCCAATCACTCAGCGCCACGCCTGCTGACATGTAGCCAGAGCTACGCATCACGCGCTCTTTCTTTTCAGCATTAGTCATATCGTTATAAAAACTGTTGCTGGCATCCAAGCAATTATTTATGACGCTTATGCTGCCTACCATTGCTGCGTACATCTGTGCTTTTTCTTCAGTTGTTCTAGCCATTTTTATTCTCCGTTACATTTACATTGTGGTTTAGATTCTAGCTCTGCTATTTTTGCAGAGAGTTCTTGCACTGCTTTAACTAACATCGGCACTAAGTTGCCCTGTGATAACTGCTGTGTGCCATCAGGGTCTTCATGCCAGATATTGTTGCCATCAAGAACGTCAGAATGGTCGTCAATAACGGCTTTCACTTCTTGAGCTATAAAACCATGGTGAGCCTTACCTTCTCCAAAAATAGGGTCTGAAGAATCAGCATCGTGTTGCGGAAGGTCTTCTGCTACTTCATTTTTAGCGTTCCATTTAAACGTAATAGGACGTAAATCATTGATAAATTCTAACCCTGCCGTGGACTCTGCTACATCCTTTTTAAGCCTAGAATCTGAAGCCGCCGCCCATGATGTGTCTGAACCATCTAAGCCTAGCGTAGCTGTTCCGCCTGCTGTGCCAATCCGTACCGTGTTTGTGCCTGCGCCAGTGACACTGTTACCAATAACGATTTCAGAATCTACACCGACAGCACTTGGGGCGTTGTTGTAACCCACAGATACATTTAAGTCGCCTGTGGTGAGGTTGTCGTGACACAAAGAACCAATTAAGGTGTTGTTGAACCCTGTTGTTAATTCATAGCCTGCTTGAAATCCAACAGCTACATTATAAGCATCGGTGGCTGAAGTGAAGTTTTGAAGCACCAATGTACCATATCCAACAGCAGTTGACCTACTTCCTAAAGTATCTGAGCTCAATGCATTCATTCCGATTGCTACGTTATGGTCAGCATCAGTTAGTGCGTCACCAGCTAGTCCACCTATCAGGGTATTGTTAATTCCAGTTGTTACGGCTTGACCTGAGTTAAATCCAACAGCCGTGTTATGGGAGTTAGTCGCAGAGGTGAAGTTTTGAGCGTTTAGCGCATATCGTCCAACAGCGGTTGACCTACTTCCTAAAGTATCTGCGGTCAAAGCAAGGTAGCCGACTACTACGTTGTCATCCGCATCCGTCAGCGCATCTCCCGCATTCGTCCCTATAATCGTGTTTCTACCGCCAGTTGTTATGGCGTTGCCTGCGTAATATCCAACCGCAATATTTCCGCTGTTGGTCGCAGAGGTGAAGTTTTGGTAAAAAAGCGCATATCGTCCGACAGCAGTTGCCCTACTGCCTAGTGTATCGTTAGCTAAAGAGTTAAACCCGACTGCGATATTACTATCCGCGTCAGTTAGATTTTGCCCCGCACCCGAACCAAGCAACGTGTTCTGAACCCCTGTGGTTACGTCATTTCCTGCGATAAACCCTACCGCTGTATTATGAGACTCTGTTGCGGAGGTAAAGTTTTGCACGGACAATGCGCTATAACCAACAGCAACAGAAGCGTTTCCCAGTGTGTCAGCGCCCACTGCAGACCTTCCGATTGCTACATTGTAATCCGCATCAGTAAGAGCGTCACCGGCTATCCCACCTATCAGGGTATTGTTAACACCAGTTGTTACGGCTCCACCTGCGTTATATCCAACAGCCGTGTTGTAGCTGTCAGTGGCAGAGGTGAAGTTTTGGGCGGACAATGTGAGCTGACCAATGGCAGTTGACCTGCCTCCCAACGTATCAGCATCAAGACTTCCATATCCGATAGCAATATTTTCATCGCCAGTCGTAATCGCCGTACCAGCCTCATCGCCAACGAACACATTGTAATTACCGCCAGAGGCAATGCTGTTACCTGCGTTTACGCCTGCTCTAAAGTTGCTTGTTCCTGCCGAAGCAGTAATAATATCTGCTCCATCTGCATACGTTACGTCTGCGGCAAAGCTTGCTGCGCCAGTAGTAGCAATACTCATTGCTTCAAAAGGTGTGTCACCATTGGCAACATTAAAAGTTAAATCTGCATAATTACCTGACGTTGTTTGTTCAGAAACAATACTAGCCGCTCTTGTGGCTGCAGCGGCATTCGGCGCAAGATATAAAGCGATGGCGGTGTTGGCACTTGTTGCAGTGGCGTTAGTTAACAGCAATCCCGTTGTCAGTGCGCCAGAAGAACTGTTGGTTATTGTTGCACTTCCAGATGCTAGAGTACCTGTAGTAGTCAGGTTTTCATTGCCAAAGTCAATGGCACCAGAGCTGTCTGTCACACTTCCCGAACCAATCGTTAGCGTTCCTGCGGTCAAAGTATCAAACCAGCCTTTCAGCCACCTAACGCCCGTAGAACCTAGACTATCTGTGCTGTCAGTATCACTAATAATATCTGAACCACTTGTGATGCCGCCTGTTGCTACCTGTGTTGCGGTTGTAGTTAGAACACCTGTGACGAGAGCAGTAGTCGCCATATTCACTGCGCCATCGATGTCCACCACATCTAGGTTGGTGGTTCCATCAACATCTATATCGCCTGATATATCTAAATTAGTGAATACTGAGGTTCCCGCTGCGGTGACGATTCCTGTAGTAGTCAGGTTTTCATTACCGAATGAAATAGCACCAGAGCTATCTGTGACACTACCAGAACCAATCGTAAGTGTTCCTGCTGTTAGGGTGTCGAACCAACCCTTCAGCCATCTAACCGCCGTAGATCCTAAACTGTCTGTGCTGTCTGTGTCTGAAAGAATACTTGAACCACTTGTGATCCCGCCAGTCGCCACTTGCGTAGCTGTTGTGGTTAGAACGCCTGTGACCAGCGCAGTAGTCGCCATATTTACAGCGCCATCGATATCTACAACGTCTAGGTTTGCAGTACCATCAATATCTATATCTCCGGCAACGGTCAAGCCCGCCGCCCCGACTAATTTTAAATCATCAGCACTTTCATCCCAAAGCATATAAGCTCCAGAGGTTGCTCCAAATAATTTAACGTCATATCCGGTGTCATCAACACCTACAATAATCGTGGAGTTAAATTGTGACGCGCCACCTTGAGTAAGAGTTCCCGACACATCTAAGTTAGCGTTAACGTCCACCAGAGTGGCGTTTAATTCAACTTCATCAGTAGCGTTAATGTCCAGCACTGTACTGGAAGGCGCATTAATGAACTGAGATGCATCGTAAAATTGCAGTTGCATATTAGTATTTAATCGTATTCCTGTATCTGCAATGTGCGTCAGCGTTACATCTTGGTCTGCGCCTAATCCTATCACTGCACCATCTGCCAAGTACAAATCTGAGAACTCTAGAGAAGTAGTACCAAGAGCAGCACCATCGGCAGCATCAGGAACAAATGCTGTTGTTGCTGTTATTGTCGTGCCTTGAAGTGTGCTTGAGCCTGTTAATGCTCCGGCAACAACCACAGTGCCAGATACATCTAATGCGCCATTAAGATCGACAGTGGTAGTTGCAATCTGTACTTCAGTGTCAGCAACAATATCAAGCTGCCCGTCTGCGCTAGAATTAATGTAGATAGCAGCGTCACGGAACTGAACCTTATCGGTTGTGGTCGTTTCTATATCTGTGCCGCTGGTGGTGTTACCGATAGCAAGCGTTTCAGCTAAAGTGTCAACCGTATCTACCTGCGCGTCTACATAGGCCTTAATAGACTGCTGCGTGGCAAGAACGGTGGCACTATTAGATGCCAGGTTGTCTTCGTCAAGGATGTTTGTAACAGCTACCGATCCCGTACCGGACAAAGAATCAAACTCGACGGTGGCGGCATCAACGGCACCCGAGACAACCAAAGCATCAACTTTTAAGTTTGCGTAAACGTTAACTACCGTCGCGCCGGTGCCCGCCCCGTTAAATTTGACAAGCACATCGGTGCCCGCAGCAATTTCAAGATCATTGCTGGTGCTATAAGTGCCTTGGAAAATAAAAACAGATCGGCTCCCCGAAAGGCTGTTCCGGATAAAACATATTTTTTCAGCGTCATTTGGAACAAGCTGGACATACGCTGCGGCGCTTAAATCGCCGCCATCGGCAAATTCAATCCACTTATTACGACCGGTAGAAGAGGCACCGTTGGTGATGGCTAGTTCATTGGGGGAGCCTGACGAACCTGCGGAGGTCAACGTTATTGTAACAACCCCATTTACCGCCTCGTCTATAATATTAGAGTTGTCGTTAACGGTGTCGCCCCATGTTCCGGACTGTTCGCCGGTAGCCGGTTTTTCAATACCAAGGTTGACTGTATAAGTGCTAGGCATTTTTAGTTCCTTACGTTGCTATGGTGGACCAATCAGCGTCTTGGCTAGGCGTTTCCGCTGACCACGATGGTGACTGACTGGGTGTAATGCTACTATAGTTTGCAGTTTGATCTGGCACAATACTTTCATAAACAAGCACTTGTCCGACACTGCCTGTGGCATAGACTCCTGTTACGTTAGCCATTAGGCTATCCGAATAATCGCGTTACTGGCATCAGCCGTTGGAAACACTACTGTGAAATCCCCCGACGAGGCTGATTTATCCGAACCAAAGTCCAAAACAGCCACAGCAGGGTTTGTTAAGGAAATAGAGGTCGTATTGGGCGTTGAGTTATAAACTAATGCTCCGCGAGCGGTGATCGTCACGTTAGAAAAAGTTTCGTCTGTAAAATCAGCCAGAGCGGTGGTCCCGGAGGTGGTTGGGTCAACCGAGGTTAAAGCCTGTCCACCTGCCGTATAATTAGTCCCACTTGTTTCGTTAGTGGTTGCGTAAGCTGTCGTAGCCGCCGTCATCGAGGCCGAGCTTGTATAGAGTGCAATTTTAAAAGTATCGCCGCTAGAAGCGTCGAAGTCGTGTGCACCAAGCAGTATTTCTTTCTTAAAGCTGGTGCACATGAAGTTTCCGGTAAACGCCATGGTCACAGTCTCCTTATGTGGTTAGCAAGCTCGGGGTGGCCTGCGTCGATTAAAGCATTATATACGGTGGTTCTATCAGACTTAACCGCTTCGCTAATATAAAACTCCAAAGTTTTTAGTATCCGCCTTCTAAAAGCATGGGCCTGTGCTCTAATGGCAGGGTTTGCGTCATCAGAAATATCAATTATCGTCTCGGCGCATCTTTCCGCCACCTCTTCCGGCGTAAACCCCCTTCCACTGGTAGTGTGTGCCACCACTTTGAAGGTTGGTACAACCCCTGTGTTTAAGGCGGAACCGCTCATTGTTTAGGCCTTATTACTTGGCCCGTGCGGTATTCGTCCGTCACTTCTTTAGCCTCACCAAACATTTTCATTCCAGTAATCGCCTCGGAAAACCGTTTCTCATACAACGCCATCATATCTTGTTCACCCTTCATGTAAGTACACGCTTCCAGCAAAGAACCATACAGCATGGCTATCTCCGCGTTTGTACTAAGCCAGGTTGTTCCACCGTCGGCACCAGCAGTCAAACTAGCGGGACGATAGAAATAATGAAGTGCCACGCTGTACGCACTATCGGGGGTTGGCCCCAAAATAAAGTTATCAACGTCAAAAGTGGCGTAAAACCGTGGGCTCCCCGAAGTAGCGGAGATAGGATTAAACGTCTGGACAAAATCCGAGTCTTTAAACTCTAGGAAAACGTGGTTACTACTGCCGTCTACAAAAGCTAACGAATAAGGCGCTAAAAAATCGGTGGGCGCTGCCAAAAATCGGTTATCCGCAGTCATGGCACCGCTTACGTTCTTACGAAAAAGACTTAATTGAACGTTTTTTAGTATTCTTTCTTCTGCTTGACGTATAAAAACAGGAAGATTGTTAACGAAAGACGTTTCGTCGTTCTCCGTGTAGTCTCGAACAGCTTGTTTTAGTTGATCGTAAGTAAAGCTCATGTTGTCACCGTTACTGTTCCAACTTGACCCAAGCACTGTATAGGTTGTAGGTTAGGGGCAACCACCAAAGGCAACCCAACGTAAACATCCAAAGGCTCTACCCTATCTGGACGAGCGTTTTGAAGTGCTTCGGGGTCCGAAACCTTACGGAAGGGTCCTAATTGAGGCTGTTTAGGCTCAAACTCGTCGGGACCTACCAAAAGCCCGTTCCATTCCTTTTTCATTAATCGGTAAGGGTAACGAAAACCCGACCTATCAGAGATTGCCCACGCCTTTTTTCCAGAAGCAAACTTAGCCATCAGCCTGACCTGTAGTAATCCAACCGGGGCACAACATTAAAGGATGAACGGTCCCTGTCCTCTATGGCCGCCCGGTCAAACTCTTCTTCGTACACGCCCTTTAACATTTCAACACGGTTTGGGGCGCGTTTTAACGCAATGTAATAAGCTAACCCCGCCGCTAAACAGGGGTAAAACCTAAAAGGTAAGTCCATAGTGTTGGTGTATATATCCGCGTCGTCCATGCGCGTTAAAGCGTCATAATAAACAACGTCGGTGCTATTGTCGGGGACGGGCCATAACTTCAGATTAGGGGTGACCTGCCTGTCCAAGAAAAATTGATTAACGCGACCCTGGGTAGTCTTGTTTGGTATAGTAAGAAAGCCGTCTCTGCTCAAGCGCATTAACGAATAATCGGTACTGTCGCGCTTAACCACCACGGACAAAACGTCAATAACGTCGGTGCCAACAGCGTATGCGCCTGTTCCCGAAACCATTGCAATGGTACGCTGCTTGATAGTCCATTGGTTAAGGCCACGGTTAGCCCAATCCGCCAGCAAAAGGTTCAAGGACCGCTTTGCGGATTTTAAGTCATAACCTGTCCGAACCTCAAGTCCGCACCGTTCAAAGGCTTCTTCGACATATTCGGCAACGTCTAGTTCAAAATCTGTGCTTCCGGATGTAGCCATGGCCTGTACCTACTCTAATTTTGGCATAAAAAATAACATATTAGCCTTTTTTATCCCGCTTGTCTTGCTAATATATTTTAAAAAACCTACTTCAAGGGGAGGGCCGAAGAAAAAATAAATCACGGCTAAAACAGTAATTTACACAGTATTTGAACCCCATGTATATACCCTCAAGGCGTTTTCTTTACCTTTCACTTTAATGGGTTCAAGCTCTTTTAGCAAATACCTACAATTTTGTGCGGTTTCATGTCCAATCAAAATATCTACGCCTACTTCCTTAGTGCTTGACTCATATCGTGCGGCTTCGTTAACACAGTTGCCGATTGCTGTGTAATCGAAGCGTTGGGAAGATCCCATGTTGCCTATAACTGCCCACCCACTCTGTACTCCAACCCCGATTGCTATATCTGCCTCCATCGTTCCATTTAACGCCTTAACCCTTTCCTGTATTCGTACAGCGGCTTCAATCGCCTTATTTTCATGTTCCGGCAAGTCCAGGGGTGCCGAAAAGATCCCCATGCAAGCATCTCCAATAAACTTGTCAACCATACCACCTGCCCGCTGTATTTCCTCAACCTGAACGGTCAAGGTGGCATTCATAATTTCCGTAACCTCCTCTGGCGTTAACTTTTCGCTCATTGAGGTGAATCCGCGTAAATCAGTAAATAAAAACGTACAATACCGAGTTTCTCCCCCTAATTTAAGCAATTTTGGGTCTTTTTGTAGTAGTTTTACCTGTCTAGGGTCTAAATAATGCTCAAACTGCTTCTTAATTTGCTGTCTCAGCTTGAATTGTTGCCGAAAATTCAGATAAAACGCCGTAGAAGCCGTTAAAAACTGTGAAACAATCGTCCAAGTAACATCGATCAAAACTCCTTTTTGTATCAAACCCATCCCCAAATAACCTGTAGCAACTGTTATTGCTCCCGCTAACACTAATCCCCACGTTACGCCCAAAAGGTTTAATAAAACCCACACCAAAGACACCGTTACTAGAAAAATACCCAGTTCTGCTGATAGGGAGTAATCAGGGATATAGGGACTGTTTTGCACTAGCATTGATTCAGCCAGCGCAGCTTGAATATAGTGCGGCTCTAAAAGTCCAACTGGCGTTGCGATTTGAGGCATTACCCCCGAAGCCGTTACACCCACAAAAACAAACCGCCCAGCTACATCCATTTCTTGCAATGATGTTTCATGTGGAACAATCCAACTAATCCACTTTCTCCCTAGACTATCCGTTTTAACAGGCGGTATCCCTTTTACGGCTATTTCTTGTATGCCATTTTCATTAGTAGTAATGATGTAAGTGCTCGAACCTGTTAAGGATTTTAACACCTGCGTACCGAATGAAGCGACCCACCCGTCAGGGCTTCTGAGGAGAAGGGGGATTCTCCTAACAAGCAAGTCTAATTCGGTCGGTGCTACGGCAATCCCTTGTAGCGTGTTTTCTGTTAGCTGACTAATATTTTGCTTTACCCCTGAAGATAATATTCCACCAATATCCTGACCTCTGAGGACAATGCCTGTTGGTGCGGGGAATACACCCTTCCCATCCTCAAACATGGCTATGACAGAACCGCCTTGCCCCAAAGCAGTTGCAAAATCTCCATCACCGCCTAGCCTGTCAGGTTGTGGGAAAGAAATGACCCACCCAACGCCTGTTGCTCCTTTCGCTAATAGTTCGTTATGTATCTCGGCTAAACGCTGGCGTGGAAAAGGGTATCCACCCTCTCTTTCAACATCTTCTTCAGTGATGCTAAGAACTGTAAAGTTTCCTGAAGGTTCTTGCGGTGCTACAAAAGCGTCAAATGTCTTTAGTTTTAGTACCTCAGTCGGCATTGACCGCATGAGCAGAGGGATAGCCAGTACCGCAAGTATTATAAATATAAGTCTTTTCACTAGCTGCCCTGGCTGATCTTTATGGAACTGTTGCTTCCACCGTTGATGGTTATTACTCTGGATACACCGTCTTGCGTAAAAATGATGGTATAACTGCCTGACTTATCTATGTCTACCCTGGTTGAATCGCTTACATTTCTTTGCAGAGTTAATATTTCTCCAGTCATAAACGTGGTAATTTGAGTATCTTTGTCTTGTCCAAACGCTGTACCAACAATTTTTACCGCCCCTGCGTCTTGCAGAGCATCTTCTTGTTTTGCTACTTGCAATGCGTCTAACACATTTAGCATGTCTTCTAAGAAATTTACATCAAGATAATTAATATCTAGCTCGGTAAACTCCCAGTTTTCTTCTTCCAGCAAATCCTCGTCCAAGTAATCAATGTCTAAATCATTGAAATCCAGCAGGTTGGCTGACTGTGCTGTTTGTTGCGCTATAAACTCTACTTTCTCTTTTGGTGGCGAAACAATGAGCATATTGTCAATAAGTTCTAGTGTTAGGTCTAAGATGACAGGAGCAGACGGAGCAGACTCAAATACTGATACCGTAGTCGCTTCATAAGGCTTATTCAAAAGAACACTGCCCATTGCTGTGACCACCTCAATTTCACCGCTAGACAACCCTAGCGCATCCGGTAACAGGATAATGAGTGACCTGCCAAGCTCATCTACTGTCGCAGTGAAATCCGTTCCTCGTATTGCAATATTAGCCGTGGGCGTTCTAAGGCTTATGTTTTGCTTGGCAATTCTATTAAGATTACCTGTAATAAATCGGGCTGTTCCTAACCCAAAAGTAAGAGCCATCTTGGATTTAGAAGGGTCAGGATCATAGATGTATTCGTCTATTGTTAGCTGAGAATGCTCGGTCAGACTGACAGTGGAATCATCAAGAAAAGTAATAGCCATTCTGCCATTAGTTGTAATGGCTTCGTCATTGCTCTGTATAGCAAAGTTCACCGCCGCATTATACGGTTGGTCACGAACTACCTGCGCTGTGCCGTTTAGCTCTGTCACACCGCCAATATCAACAGCTTGTGCTAGTACCTTGGTCGTCTTGAACGACACACACAGTACCATTGCTACCAATGCTAATAATTTTAAGCCAGTCATTATTTAATGTGCTTTGTTGGTCTACAGTGAACGTTCTGGAACTTCCTGTATGGTCGAGGTAAAAATAGCCACCCGCAGATGCAGTTACCCCATCGCCATCATAGGTCAGCGTGTTGTCTGAGCCATCAATATCCACATAGTTTGTAGCGCCGTCTATGTCAATATTAGACGTTAAAGTGTTGTTAGATCCTTGGATTATCCAGTCCAGATCAAGCGTTGCCGCTAACGCACTGACAGCCTGATTTAATACCACAGTATTACCGCTACCGGATACCTCTATATTTTGGTCAGAACTATCCGCACCGTATGTATTCGTGGGGTCTACCTGAATGGTAAAGGTGTTAGTGTCACCCGTGAACTCATAAAATCCCGTAAAAGAATCAGCCCAAATATCACCTAGAAAGATGTTGGTATCGCCAATCTGGTTTATATCAAGTGTCATTGTGCCACCATCAAGATCAAATGCAGTCGGTGTTCCCGCAACAGCGTCTGTGCCACCAATAATATTGGATTGACCTAATTGTTCTAGGTCTATATTTGCCGTTGCGCCGGACTGGTCAACAAAAATTTCATTATCCGCAGCGTGGGTGTTACCGCAAAGCATGATTACACAAAATAAATTAATTAATTTCTTCATGTGTCCAAAACCCTCTATCGTAGCCGATATTTATCAATTCTAAGACTGCTCCCTCAATGGCGATTATTAAAGAAACGGTCGTTGACTCGTTGCGAGAATTTCCTAATTCTATTTCAATGAGATCCCTTCCTCGCGCTATAAACTTAAAAACATCTTCGGATTGACCATAACTAAAGATGGTTTTCTGGCTCAACACTTCTACAAGAATTTCACCCGTAGCAACCGACACCATCCGTAACGATACGGTCACGTTATCTTCTCGGTACTGGATGCTTCTTCCTATTCCGAAGTACCTAGCACCAATTCCACCCGTAGTCAAATTACTATCATACGCTATTACCGCGCCTTCAAGCAATACTCCGGCAAATAGCAGTGGCATCAAGGCTTTTTTGCCCTCATCACTCTGAAACTGTTCACGCGCTGACCGGATCAACTGCCTCTCTTTAGTAAGGTTATCCAACCCCACGCGCTCCACGACTCTAAAAAACTTCCCGTGACTGGCGTGTTTTAATGCTCTAATCAGAAGGGAAGAAGGTTGTTGGGTCAATGCTGTGGAAAACAAAGCAAATTCTGAGTTACTTTTGCGCTGACCTGTCTGGTCTGTAAAAGAATTGGGATAAACAGCAACAATAGGCATTACTGCGGGAGCCTGAACACCAAGCAAGGCCTTGGACTGAAGTTCCTCTATTTTTACTACATTGTTTTCTTCAAACCTTCGGCTATAGGTATCTTCAAATTGATCAAATATTGAGCAACTAGAAAGTAAAAGAGCCGATAGGCAAAGTAATTTCAGTCGTATTTCCATCTGGGTCAATTATCATTAAAGTTATAAAATCACCATTGCTGGTGTAGGTAATTGTATTTCCTTCTAGCTCTATTTCACCGTGTGTGCTTGGCGTTTCGCCAAACAGGTTATCGACTAACTGCCTGGATAACTGCGCGTATACACGAGATTCGAGATTACGAATAAATCTGGCGAGTGTGGTATTGTTCTTATCTCTTTCAATTTCTTCCTGCAATGCTTCAATTTCTTCTTTAATAGACGCTTCTCTATTAAATTCTTGGTTTTCTATGGTTAAATAATGACTTGAAGTGCCAATTCCGCTAAAAGAGGGTGATTTAAACTTATGCGTAATAGCGTCTGGGAAAGCTATTGGTGAGAAAAGCACAGCATATATAGCGGTGACTGTTGCAGCTTTACTCCACCCCTTTATTTTTCTTTTCTTCCTCATTCTGACCGCGCACCCCCAGCACCGTGTTGACCTTCTCTTGCAATCTTATCATGTCCTGATCTAATAATCTAAGCTGGTCGGTTAGCCGTATAATGGTGGTTTTCATGTCCTGTACAGCAGGATCAATTATAGTGGTAATCGTTTGCCACACGAAATAAACGAAATACCCAAGACCAACTACCATGATTACCGGAAAGCCAAACTCTGCAACCAGTTGTGCTATGTCCACTAATCCCGCCTTGCGTCTATCTTCCCATCTTCGACGAAATTCTCTGCTCTGGCAATTCGCTGTAAATCTGGTGAAATATTTAGTGCTCTAGAGACAGAGGTATCTATGCGGATCATGTCGTTGTTCATAATCGAGGCTCTGGTGATAAGCATTTTTGTAATGCCTTGTATGGTATTAATTTCACTCACTAACCCGCCCATAAGCTGCTTCATGACTAAAAAAATAAAATAGCCCATGATAAGACCACTGGCAATAGGTATACCTAGTTCAGAAATTAGGTTAAAGGCTTCCAACGCCAATCTTCGCCTTGTTAGTTATTATGCATGAAATACTGTGAGTGTTAAAAATGTAGACACAGTATATTGGATGTATATCCCAGCACTAAATACTACGCCTTCTTCGGGAATTACTACATCGCGTGTTGCATCAGCATCGCCTACAGAACTTAACCCCATAATACTTGTTCCAGACGGAGAAGTATTTAAAAAATCAACAGTTCCCGCCGTAGCTGTACTTGTTAGATAAATACCTTTTAATCGACTTCTACCTGCAAATATCACATCTGCGGCGGAACCGTTTACTCCTGCTGAAACATTTCCAGCGGGATTGCCGACCGCTGAAATACCAGAAATAGTTAAAAAGTATTTACTTCCAGTAGCGGTTCCCGCATTAGCTCCAGTGATTGACTCAGTTTGAGCGTCACCGTTCACATCAGTACCCGTCACCGTAAAAGATTTCGCAGCGTCATTACCCGCAGATAGGATAGTCACTAACCTTCCGTGACTAAGCGCAACAGCACCTCCAGAAGCTAACGCCCCCCCTATTACAAGGGCTGCATTGTTTCCAACAGCGGCGGCTACTGATATACCATCTGCGTCTAAGGCCACTGTATCGGCAGTAATTGTAACTGCGATTACATCTGAACTAGCCATTGTCTTTCTCCCGTATGCGTAATTGGACGGGGCCGAAGCCCCACCCAGGATTAATCAGGTACTAGCTATCAACAAACGGAGTAGCCAATGTGCCGTCACCCATCAGGAAGGCCTCAACAAACCAGGTCGTGGTGTTTACGCCCATCAGCCGGATAAACCCGCCTGTTAGCCAGCCTTGCTCGACAGCGCCTAAGTCGATAATGTCGTTCGAGGCTGCTGGGTGAAAGTTATCTGTTTCTCCAATCTCACCTGTGTCAAACAAAAAAGCGGTTCCAAGAAACCCATCGGTTCCGTCGGTGGTGGCAGTCTTAATTTGGCCGACCCCTGTAAAAGTGGTTTCGACCAGGAATTGGTAATTAACCCCAGCGGCTGGAGTTGGCAGTGTTACGACGATTCCAGCGGCGCGGTTAAAGCCAAAAGTAGTGCCTGAATCCGCCGAAGTAATTGTTTTTGTTGCTGCTGTGATCGACTCGTAGTCGGCAAGGATATTAGCCGCTCCGGTTAGCTTCAGGGTGCCTGTGCCAGACACGTTGCCGCTTGAGTCTACGTCAAAATTGTTTGTAACAGCCCCGGTAACAGCAGTTTTGGTTATTTGCTCAAAACCGCCTTCCGACCGAACTGGTCCATTAAAAGTTGTGTTTGCCATTTGATTGTCCTCATATGCAAGTTACGGAAAATCTGTCTGCATATCGTCAGTCGGGACTGTCAGATTCACCGGATAATTCCCCGATTAAGTCAAACATACCATAACATGCAGTGGCGTTAACTGTCAATATTCATAAAAAAAGGGAGCCGAAGCTCCCTTTTTAATACAACACTTTACCTCTGGGTTACGCAGCGCCAGGCGTACCGAAACAAGTCCTCCAATCAGAAACCCCGAAAGAGTACCGTTCTCTAGCCTTAAAGCGCATGTTACCGGTATCAAAATCTCCTTCCATTGCCGTTTTAATAGGCGAACGGTTAAAGTATTTGAAGCCGTTAGGCGCATCAGTCTTAATAAAGAAGGCGTCCGTATCAGTGAGGAAGTGATTTACCACCGCACCGTCTGGAAGCATTCCCATAGACTTTACTGCATTGTTGTCGTTATCCGCAGTGCCCGGACGCAGGTTCGAGTTCATAACTCGCTCTGCGATAAACTGAAGCTCTTTAGGAATAAGGAGCTTCATGCCGCGAACAGCGATCTTCAGACCACGCTCATCCGTCATACCAGCAACGTCAATCAACATCTGCTCCAACGAAGTTTCGTTGAGGTCAGCAGCAGTTGACAAGACGTTTGATTGAGTGCCCGAAAGAGACGGGTGAGATGCGGAACAAAGTGCTACACCATCGCCAATTGCATTAACACCTGCCGAGAACGCATTGTTCAGGATAGATGCTGCTTTAATTTGCTTAGTCTGTGCCATGGAGCGGGCAAGGGCCTTGGTGTATCGCGATGCAAGCCGATCATATAGGTTATCTTCAATTGCTTCTTCGGTAATGCTAAAAGCAAGTGCGATAGTTTGTGCGACATACCTAGCCGTGTAAGTTTCTTGAGCGTCGTCAAAACTGATGGACTGTCCTTCATTTTTAACAGGTGCCGTTGAGAAACCTCCTAACATAACCTCTTCTTCAAAAGCTCTGTCCGAAGACTCTTCTTCAAAGATTTCAGAATGCTCGTTTTCGTAGCGTTGGTACTCCAGGCCAAACAAAGCGTTTAACCCCGGCTCTAGTTCAGCCGCTAATTGTGCGCGAGAAATTGCCATAATGTGTCTCCCTTATAATCCAGTAGTCGAAACAGTACCAGCCGCAATAGAGCCCGTAGGCGCATTGAAGTGGTTGTTTATTCGAACGATTGCACCAATTCCTGCCGCAGAAAAATCTTCATTAGCAGCGTCTTCCGTCCAACCCATTAACCTCACATTAAGAGTGTTGGTAGTAGCCAGTGTGCTAATAGCCAACATTCCGTAAGATAGGCCGGTGTCGTCAGAGCCGGTGATACTGGTTGTAAAGTTCGCGTTTAAAAAAACTGCCGCACGAGCCGTAGCTTCACTTGTCCACGTAGCATCCGTTGCAATCACAAACAACTGGTTGGGATCGTCGCAAACAAATGCCTTTACAGCATGAGACGAGTTAGCCCCAGAACCAGGCCAGTAATTACTCCAGACCGGTTTTCCGGTAGTGCTTGAAATGTACTCACAGCCTTGGAAAACGCCCAATAAACTGACCGTTCCACCCGCAGCCGCTCCCGCAGCATCAATATATCCCGAAGCTAACGGAATAACAGGTTGACCGTGATACAGCTTGGTAGTGTTGTCGGAAGCAATTTCGTACATACTATAGCTCGAAACGCCCGTAGAATTGGACCCCGAACCTAATTTACTAAGAGGCCGAAGGCCCCACTTATCATTTGTATTCGCCATTATAGCACCTCAAAAAGTTACATCGAATGTGCCTATTTTCTAGGCCCACCGAAAGTTACACGAGATTGACGGTCAGGTTGACTGATCGTCATCGATGAATGTGCATTCTCTCTCATCATGTCGTGATCCACCGCGTCCATCTGGTCCTTACTTCGACTCTTGAAGTAAGCAGTCCTTTCGGCAACAGTTTCGTCAGGAATCCGAGCGAGAAGCAATCCTCCTATCCCAAACACACCTTCAAATTTACCTGTTTCAACAACGGGGGATTCAAAATCAGGATACTCATCCTTTCGGACCAGTTCCCAACCTTCCCTCAGTTTTGCACTGATGTTCTTAGTGTCATCAAACCCACGAGTTTCGGCGCGAATCCAACGATGCTTAAAGCCATCAGGGGCAGGCGGTGCATCTAATATAGACGGTGGAGCCCAAGGCTTGCGAGCAGCCTTTTTCTCCCGAGTTTGGTTAGCGCGAGAAGTACGGTTAACAGCCGAACTACCTTTCTGGTCATCTTGTTCAGTCATTTTCTTTCACTCCTTCACGTATTTCGCATATTCTTCAAGTGGCACACCCAATTTTTTCGCTATTGCGACTTGGCTCGGGGTGAGTCGAACCTTTCTACCACTGCGTCCAGATGGTGTTCTTGAAGCGCCAATGACTGTCTGAGCGGGCCGTCTAGCGGTGTTTTTTTCGCCGCTACCGAACTTGTCGGCAATACGTCGATCTAATTCAGTATAGTAGTCTTCGCCTTGCGGGTCAAACCCTTCATCTTCTACTAATCTTTTATGTATTCCAAAAGCCGCGTAAGTCATAGCTTCGTCTGAGCCAAACCAGTCGTTACGACTAGCCCATTGCTCTGCTTTCGGGTCAGGCCTTTTTGGTTGTTGTGCAGGCATTGGTTGACGAGCTTGGTGCTGTTGTGCAGCCGCTTGTTGTTGTTGTGCAGCCGCTTGTTGTTGTTGTCCCCGATCAGACTGCATTTTTGCCTGTTCTGCGCGATCTTGTTGAATCGCCAGACTGGTAAGCGATCTTTGTGCTTCAACTGTTGCTTTACTGTCCCCAAGCTCAATAGCGCGTGTCAACTGTGCTTCTGCTTGAGATATTTGAGTGTTTACGCGACTGGTGTACTCCGCAACATAGTTCGTGTCTAAACTAGACATCCGATGTTTAAGGTCTGTCGACTCCTCTTGAACAGCTTGAGCGTACTTAATCGCCTCCTGCTCGCGCCGCTCGGCTTCACGCATCTTTTTGGTAAGGCGACTAATACGTTTCTGAGTCGAAGTCTCTGCTTTTGAAAACTGGTCTTCGGTACTATCGGTACTATCGGACTCCTTCAGGTCTTCGGTAACCTCAACTTCTATATCTTGCGCCTCGGCGTCGCCAACGTCTATTTCGACTTGGTTGTCTTGATCAGGCATCATGCTCTCCTTATGTTGATTGATAGATGTCTTCAGGGTCCAAAATGGTCGATAAAATCTCATCGTCATTAAGGATTCGGACTTCTCCCCCATCTATCTGAAAGCGTGAGCCAGCATAACGGGCAAACACCACCCACTGCTTTTCATGGCACCAGGCACCAGAAGGGAATTTAGTTGTATCTTTGTAGGCAAGAGGGCCTACTTTAAGTACATATCCAACTTGGGTAGAGATTTGGCTCTTCTCCTGAGTTTCTGTTGGGAGAAAAATACCACCAGCGGTTTTGCCCTTACCTCGATAAGGTAGGATCAAAATACGCCAGCCCGTAGGGTTGGGCATCCGGTCTAAGAGAGTTTTCCCGATTGCTTCCGGGTTAAGGCGCGGTTTAGCCACGTAAGCGTCGGCAAGGTTATCGACAGCTTTTTCTTCATCTGCCGCAGCTTTTACTCTTGCTCTTTCTTCGTTAGCAAGTTCTTTTGCGGTCTTTTCCACAACAGCACTTGTAGGTTTGTCGGTACTTTTTTCCACAGCTTGTTTAGCAGCGGATAAATGTAACGTGTCTCGATTTTTCATAAAGAATGCTCCTGTTTATCTAGCAGGCTCTTGAGTTCCTGTTCCACGTAAGTCAGGGTGTCTAAATTACCCATAAGCTCACGATAATGTTCCATAGATTTGACGTTATTGTATAGCATCAACTCTGTCACGGCTTGCCGCCTTTCTTTCAAAATGCGGAAAACTGCTTCAGCCACATAAAGTTCGTCCATCTACCCCTCGCATATAATCAAACAATGTCTGATATAATCCTATCACACCTTATAGGCGGGTCGCTAGAGCAAAATGAATAATTATGAAATTTTTTCGAAATGAGGCGCGTCAATAAAAGGCCTACGCCCTTGCGAACGCCGTAAATCTACATACGCCAGCATGGCAGCTTCTGAGGTTCCAGGGTAAGTTCGGATATCTCCCTCCGACCACGCCGCCC
>Ga0302126_10000595_pt1 | contig 22851 bp, 12 predicted proteins | sample CB4_20m_MG_FD_203108 | JGI IMG/M metagenome (GOLD analysis project Ga0302126, IMG submission 203108) | Marine microbial communities from Western Arctic Ocean, Canada - CB4_20m | ecosystem: Environmental > Aquatic > Marine > Oceanic | place: Canada: Western Arctic Ocean | collected 2017-09-24 | reverse complement strand
AAAAAAAAGTCGTTTCTCAGGATCTTCTCTGTTTCGTTCTTCGTTCTTCGTTCCGTTCCGTTCGCGAGAGAGAGAGAGAGAGAGCTCGTTACAGAAGTAAGCTCCTGAAGCGCGCGTAAGCATGAGCGGTCGTTCGTCCGTCGTTCGAAGTTCCCAAAACGCGCGCGCGTATGCGCGATCGTTTTGAATCTCGCGCTCTGGAGATCTCGAGGGGAGAGGCAGTTGACGCATGTGTCCATTTGGCGGTCTATTAAATTTTTTAAAAATTCAAAAACTGTTTCGAATAAAGAAAGTTCCTCCGTTCCCATCTCTTTCCAACATATACATACACGTATACATACATACACACATACATATATACATATAGCTACTTCTTCAACTGCTACTACTACTGCTACTGCTACTGCTACTACTGCTACTACTGCTACTGCTATACTGCCAGTATTGATTTAAAGTTCTTCGTTTTCATCTCTTTCCATACACATTACATATATACTTTAAGACAACTTTAAAGACAATTTGAACATACTGTATATATATACATATAACTACTACTACTACTGCTACTGCTACTGCTACTGCTACTGCTACTGCTGCTACTGCCACGGTATTGATTTAAAGAGGAGTTTGAGAATGAAATACGTCGTAGTCTCTGGGGGAGTCGTATCAGGACTCGGGAAAGGCGTCACGGCATCATCGATTGGCGTGATGTTATCGGCCAGTGATTACAGGGTAACGCATATAAAGATCGACCCGTACATAAACGTCGACGCGGGGACGATGTCACCGTTCGAACACGGGGAGACGTACGTGTTAGATGACGGTGGCGAGTCCGATCTGGATCTAGGGAACTATGAAAGATTTTGTGATCTGTCACTGACGAGGGATCATAATATTACGACCGGGAAGGTGTATCAAACGGTGATCGAGCGCGAGAGACAGGGGAAGTATTTAGGGAAGACCGTGCAGGTTATTCCGCACGTGACTGATGAGATACAGGATTGGATCGAGCGAGTTGCTCATATCGCGGTCGACGGGAAGCAAGGACCGCCGGATGTGTGTATAGTCGAGTTAGGCGGTACCGTCGGCGATATCGAAAGCATGCCGTTTATTGAGGCGCTTAGACAGTTTCAGTTCAGAGTAGGTACGGAGAACTTTTGCTTAGTACACGTGAGTTTAGTTCCAGTGGTTGGTGCCGTTGGTGAACAGAAGACGAAACCGACGCAGCATTCGATTCAAGCCTTGAGAAGCGCCGGGTTAGCGCCGACGATGTTGGCGTGTAGGAGCTCGCAACCGCTCGATAAAGCTGTCATGGAGAAGTTGGCGTTATTTTGTCACGTCAGTGCGAGTAATATTTTGAACTTGATTGATGTTTCGAATATTTGGCACGTTCCTTTGATCATGGTTGAACAGAAAGCGCATTTAGCGATTCTTTCGCATTTGCATTTGCAAGCGAGACCGTTGAAATTAGACGCGTGGAGACACCGAGCAGAAAAGTGGGACTCCGTACACGTTCCATGTTCTATTGCCGTAGTCGGTAAATATACTGGTTTAGGTGATTCGTATTTGTCCGTCACGAAAGCGTTAATGCATTCGGCGATTGCGTGCGATAGAAAACTTAAAATTATTTGGATCGAAGCCGAAGATTTGGAAGACGAATCAAAAATGTCAAACGAAGATAAGTACGACGAGGCGTGGGCGAAATTACGAAGAGCGGATGGCGTGTTAGTCCCTGGTGGATTCGGCGGCAGAGGCGTAGAAGGGAAAATGTGTGCGGCGAAATATGCGCGCGAAAATGACGTGCCGTACCTCGGTATTTGTCTCGGCATGCAAATTGCAGTTATTGAATTCGCGAGAAATATTTGTGGACACGCCGATGCGCACTCGACTGAAATGGATCCCAAAACAGAGCACCCGGCGGTAATTTTCATGCCAGAAGGTTCAAAGACGCACATGGGTGGGACCATGCGTTTAGGATCTCGCGATACGATTTTCCAAACTAAAGAATGTGTTTCGTGGAGATTATACGGTAAAAAAGACCAAGTCGCCGAGCGCCATCGTCACCGATACGAAGTAAATCCAGAGATGGTAGATGAACTCGAACAAAAGGGATTAAAATTCGTTGGTAAGGACGAAACAGGGATGCGCATGGAAATTTGTGAATTGACCGGTCATCCGTTCTTCGTGGCGTGCCAATACCACCCGGAGTTCAAATCTAGACCAGGTAGACCAAGTCCTATGTTCATGGGCTTATTATTGGCCGCGAGCGGTCAATTGGAGTCGTACGTTTCCGACGAAGCCGTAGCTTTGAGATTATCAATGGGTGATCTCATGCGTTCGCCTATGAAATCTATTAAAGACGCCGGTATTTACGTCGGAGGAACTGATGAATAATTGTTTTGTTTTGTGAGTACCAGTAAGTGAGTGAGTGAGTATGTGAACTACAGTAATAGAGTGCGCGTGTTTGATTTAAACTTTGCGCGTACATGCTTTATATATAATTTATAGTATATTTTACTCGTCGGATATTTTTTTTTCTCCGTCGTTCTTCTCTTCAACATCATCATCTGCGCCGCCAGAGATAACGAGCATAGATAAATCCACCCACGACGCGTTTCTTTTACCTCCAGCAAATTTGTTCTCTTCGTTCTTCGAAGAACTCGCCGCGTGTATCAAATCGTTAAACGATCCGATATTCCCGAGCTCTTCGTAACTTGCTACTTTGACCATTCCAGAAATCAAACCCGAACGGCTTGCGACTCTGTGCATTTTCGGCGAATCTGTAACAGAGGCGCTACTTCGTTTTGCTGGTGAATCTGGCGTACCGTCGTCGATGAGTGACAACGTGTGTGTTGATCCCATCCTAACCATACCTCGCATATTCGCGCCGCTCGCAACGCGATTCAAAGCCGCTTGCGCGGCCTTGATTGCAACCGCTTCCGCTTGGCGATGTTCTTCTTCCGAACCTATGGCGTATTCGTCAACTTTTGGTGATGGCGTATCGTGCTCAGGAAGTGAATCGAGTTTTGATATATCGAACGGTTTCGCAGTAGCTGATAATGTTGTTGTTGTTGTTGTTGTTGTTGTCGTTGATTCTCGTGGAAGATCGATTGAGTTTTTCCTCGACGATCCAGCGGAATCCGCGTCTCTATTTGCTTTCATCCACGGTCGACCAGAGATTTCTCCATCGAAAGATTTTCTTCCCGATTTTTTAGCCAAGTCGATTCCTCTCAACGCTTCAGCGACTGCATCGTGCGCGGCGTCGATTTCTTTCGCCTTCGTTTCCTCCGTTCTCTCAAATCGTCTTGGAATCAAACTACGATGTCCGTAAATATACGTCCCAGCCGGCAGGTCCTCAAATTTCTGTGGTTTTAATTCCATCCCACTCTGATCTTGCGGTAACAACTCATTCGCGCCATCAAAATTAGAGACGACCACGGTACCATCCGCGCCCCTACCGAACTTCAATGCGAACTCGCCGCTCGCGTCTCTCGCCGCGAAAACTCGCACGGTTCTCGCGTCGTAGCACGCAAACGCGAACTTCCCTCTCAATTTCGGCAAACACTGCGACCCGAACTGTTTATACATGTGACATATTAACTCTGCTTCGTAACATTTACCGCCAATTAGCTTTTTCGTAGCCTCGAGCGGGTTCGCTATAGTATTACTAATATAATTCGCGTTCGTCGTCGTCGTCGTCGTCGTCAAATCCTCTCCCCTCCTCCCCTCTGGCGAGAACAACCGCCACGCTAAATAATCCGCGTTCGTTAAATGTCCAACGAACGAAACTATGACCTCGTTATCCGTGAACGCTTGCACGTTTGGCCCAACGCCAATGGCGATTCCACCCCCTCGTAACTCTTTCGTCGATTTATGATTCCCATACTCAATTTGTTCCAAAGCCTCTCTTAAATACTGTTTCCTCTTCTTCTTCTCGTCGTCCGCGTCGTAATCAGTCTTCCCAACTCGTTCGTTTCTTTCACCTGGTTCTCGATCGATCGAGAGTGTTTTCGGTGGAATCACGCATAAGAATTTCCCTGTTCGACTGTCCATCTCTAGCACCGATGTTTATTTATTTCCTCGCTATTCGAATACTCTTAAACGACTTTAAAGCTCTGTATCTCTCTCTCTCTCTCTCTCGATGGCTTCTTAGTACACTCGAGAATAAGAGCTCGAAGATATTTTTAACGAGAGCGTGATTGAAAAACGGTTCCGAATCGAACGCGTTATATGTTCTCGCTACTCTCTCTCTCTCTCTACTGAATGAACAAAACGGAATAAAATAATTAAAAACGAGAGAGAGAGAGAGAGCGTTGTTGTCGTCGTCGTCGTTGTTTCACTCGCGCTGCTGTTGAACGAGAACGCTTCTTATTAAAACTCGAGTAGGTAAAATTGAATGATTGGATAAAATAGGCATCGGCAAGAAATCTAACGAGTCAGGATTTAGGGTGTTGGAATTTAGGGTGTTGAAACCCTAAATCACATACGCCTCCTTATTTGGGTGCCCTGTGTGTTTTCATTAGACACAGAATTAAACACACAAAAGCACGCATTAATTGAACTTGAACTTGAACTTGAATTAAAGTAAGTGCACGCGCGCGCACGTCAAAATGGCCTTCGGTGGAGCGTTCGGCCAAGTCCCACAATCACCGTTCGGACAAGGACTCTCGCAGATGCCGTTTGGACAGCAAAACCAATCCGCGCAAACATCGACCGGTTTTGGACAAAGCAATCAACCACAAGCAGGTTTAGCCATGTTCGGACAACCTAACGTGCAAGCACAGCAGTTCGGCCAGCAGCAGAGCGGTAACCAGGTCAGTGCACAGTTTGGTCAGCAGCAGCAACAATCTGCTAGTTCTGGTAAGTGATATTCGATCGTCGGAATCGTTTTGATTCGTTTGTTTTTGATGAGAGAGAAGCGAAATTGTTTTTGATGAGAGAAAAGAGAGATTTTTTTTTACGCGTTTTACTAACACGTGTTACTATCTACTATCTACTACGAATAACAAACGACGATGACGATCGATGATCGATGATAATACAGTGCAAGGCGCGTGTAGGTTCTGGAACAAAGGGCAATGCAAATTCGGGGCGAGATGTAATAATAAACACGTATGTTCGACTTGCGGAAACCAGGCGCATAGGGCCGTGAATTGTTCAATGTCACCAGGCGTTGCAGGGTATAGAGCGACTAGAGTGACTGATAAAGAACTCGTAGGGCCATCGATGACGTATGCAATGTTACAATCGATGTCCGCTATGCCAGATCATGAAAATAAGAGCGTGGAAGAGATGAGATTTGAGGCGTGGGCGAAAGCGGGAGAACCAGGGCAACAAGCGCCTGGGCAAACGCTTGGCGGCGGAGGGAGCGCGTTTGGAGCAGGAACGAGTGGTGGCACTGGTGCGTTTGGTGCGCCCTCTGGTGGTATTGGTAGTGGTGGCGCGTTTGGGAGTACTTCTGGGGTAGGTCTGTTTGGCGCTTCAGGCGGCGGAGGCGCGTTTGGCGCTTCGTCCTCGCCGTCGAGCGGAGCATTCGGCGCCACTGGTACTAATACTGGAGGCTTGTTTGGTGGCGCGTCAACAGGAGGAGGACTTGGGGGAGGTGCGTTTGGCGCCACACCAACAGCTGGGGGCTCTGCATTCGGTAGAACGACGACTTCACCTGGCGGGTTTGGCTCGACTTTAGGAGGCGCAACGACTGGAGGCGGCGCGTTTGGCAGCACCGCGGGCGGCGGTGGCGGTGGTTTATTCGGTCAACCTTCAGGACAGACTAGTGGTGCATTTGGAAGCACACCGAGTGGTAGTGGTGCGTTTGGTAGCGCCCCGGCGACGGGAGGATTTGGTCAGCAACTGAACAGCGGCGGCGGACTGTTTGGAAATCAAGCCGGTACGACTGGCGCTTTTGGCTCAACCGCTCCAAGCGCTGGTGGCGGTTTTGGATCATCGCCTAGCACAGGATTCGGACAACCACAACAACAACAAGGAGGTTTGTTTGGATCCACGCCATCGCAGCAAACTTCAGGAGGAGGTTTTGGAGCATCTACTGGCGGATTTGGACAACCACAGCAACAAGGAGGCGCGTTTGGGCAAACGAATAATAACGCACAAGCCGGCGGTGGTGGATTATTCGGATCGCAGCAGAATTCGGGAGGATTATTTGGACAACAAAATCAGCAAAATAATAACACATCAGGAGGAGGACTGTTTGGCAGCACAGCAAAGCCGGCGGGTGGCGGTTTGTTCGGTCAACAACAACAACAACCGTCAATTAGCGGCGGCGGTTTGTTTGGTTCCTCGCAGCAAACGGCCTCGCCCGGTGCGGGCGGGGGTTTGTTTGGTCAACAACCGCAAACACCCGGGTTTGGTCAACAACCGCAAACGCCTGGTTTTGGTCAGCAAGGAGGTGGCGGCGGGTTATTCGGTGCGAAACCTGCGGGAACGACCGCCGGCGGTGGTTTGTTTGGTAGCACTCCGCAACAACCTAATATGGGTGGCGGTGGATTGTTTGGTAACCAGTCTTCAACGGCTGCGGGAGGAAGCCCGTTTGGAGCCGCCCCAAACAGTGGCGGAGGCTTGTTCGGTGCTAAACCAGCAGGTTCTCCCCTTGCCGGAGGTGGATTGTTTGGAAGTCAACCACAACAACAACAGAATACAACCGGCGGAGGCGGTTTTTTCGGCGGAGCTAGCGGTGGTCTTGGTGGAAGTTCTACTTTAGGAGGTGGAGGATTGTTCGGAAGTCAACCATCACAACAACAACAACAAACTGGAGGTGGTCTCTTTGGATCATCGCAGCAACAAGGAGGTGGCTCAGCTTTCGGCGGCGGAGGTGGTGGCTTATTCGGCGGCGCAAACGCTTCTGGGACGAATACTACCACCGGAGGCGGTGGCTTATTCGGAAACACTCAACAATCGTCAGGGCAGCAAACGCCAGGCGGAGGTTTGTTTGGAGGTGGATTATCGACGGGAGGAGGAAATACTGGTGGCTTGTTTGGTGGTGGTGGTGGTGGTTCATCGATTGGCGGAGGAACAACTCCAGGTGGAGGTTTGTTCGGTGCAAAGCCAGCCGGTGGTAGTTTGTTCGGTCAACAACCTTCGAGCACGTTTGGTGGTGGCAGTGGATTGCAACTACAAGGTACTGGTGGTGGTTTGTTTGGTGGAGGCGCAGCTGGTGGTACTGGCGGCGGGTTGTTTGGTAATAGCACAGGTGGTGGTGGGATGTTTCAGCAAAACCTAGGGCAACAACCGGGACAACAAACGCAACTCTTTCAACAACAAAATCAGCAAGTATCCGCGTCACCGTATGGTGCTCAGCTTTCCGTGCCGAATGCTGCTGCGCTTGTTCCAGGTTCCTCTGCGAAACCGCGTCAATCACTTCTTGGAGATGCAATCGGTGGCTCTGGTTCGCTCATATCGAGATCTACGGCGTCAGCTTTGGCTACGTTCCCTGCGCGACCGCAGACGCCCAGAGCGCCGTGGCTTTTATCTCGCGGTGCGACGCCAGGTGCTAACGGCGCCTCTTCTCAGCAGAAAGCTGTCGTATTATCAAGGCGAGAGTACGGTGGAGGTGGAGCGCCGACCTATTTGGACAAGCGTTCGCACGATGCTTATGAAATTGCTCAACCGGAGAGAAAACTCGATGCCGACCGCGACCAAGAAAATCAACTTGGTCTCTCAAGGAAAGAGTCACCGGCTAGTGGGTGGTTGTTTAAACCACGCGAAGATCCAAGAGCGTTGTTCATACGCCCGTCAAATACTTTAGGTGGAGGCAGTGAAGGCCTTAGCGGAATCTCTTTAGCAACTTACGCAAACGGTAAAGCGGCTTCTCAGAGGGACCAAAGACTTGGTTTGCCAATTCTGGACGAAGATTCTGGTTTGACAATATTGCCAACGATGGACGAACTCCGAGAACTTGTTGAAAAGCGCGGTCCCGAAGCCTTGACGTGCGTCCAAAACTTTTCAATCACAGATAAAGAGTTTGGAAAAGTTGAATGGCTCGAGCCCGTTGATATTTCCAGAATTGACATTGGTCGAGTCGTTAAATTTGAAAAAGCGTGTTTATGTTTATATCCCGAAGATGCCGGCGTAGAGGCGCCAGAGACTGGCGCGGGATTAAAAAAGCGCGCTTTGGTAACATTGACTGGCGTCAAACCGAGGAAAGCTACTGCCGCTGCAAAGAAAAGATACCAGGAGAAGATAGAAAGTCAAACGATTGCTGCTGGGGGCGAATTGGTGAGCTACGATCCGGACGTTGGAGATTGGAAGTTCAAACTGCAGCTTTAATCAGAGAGAAGGTTTTGGTAGGGTAAGAGTTATAATCAAACACAAAAAGCACATCATGTCTCGTGGACGGTGATGAGTGTTTCTTTATAAACATATATATATATATAAATTATAGAGTGAAAAAGCGAAACAATGTCTGCGGGCGCTCGATGACACTCTTTTGAAATGTTAGTAGATGCAAAATTTTAGTTGCAATTTGAATATACTGGTAGTTATCAATATCAGTAATTATTGTTTATTTATTACTCTCTTCTTCCTTTTAATCGTTCGTTTGTTTCGAAATTAGCTAGCTTATAAGCTTCGAGCTGTTCGGCAGAAAGTTGTTTTGTATGACCTCCGATGTTTAACTTTCTCGCGATGAATGCGAAAACTAAAGCTACGACCCCTACAAATACTAAACCTCCCAAACCTGAAGAACCGTTAGATACTCTCAAACCTTCCATTTCGATGATCATCTCGGCTTCTTCTATTTGCTTTCGCGTTTCTTCTTCAATTTCAAGTTCTTCTTCTCGGAGTTCTTTCTCGTCTTCTGCTGCTGTCGTGTCATCGGCAGCGACAGCTACGTCGTAATCGTATTCTCCGTTATCATTTTTCTTACTACTACTGCTACTAGTACTACTGCTATCGTCATCATTGCTCTGTTTTTTATGACCTATTATTGCTTTCATGATATTCTTTTTATTAACGGGCTGTTTCGTCGCAATAGCTTTCTTCTTACTGTCTTCATCGACGGGACAGCAGTCAGTTGCGCACTCCGTGTTTGGGCATAAATTACAACTGAGTTGACATTCGATGCTCATGTAGTTTGGATTATTCGTGCACTCCCCAGAACTCGCCCAAGCGCAACATTGGTTGTTATTATCTTTGCACGATCCACTACCATCGCCTCTTAGCATATCTTCAGCCATTTGCTTGCTCTTGATTTTATCAATCTCCTCTTTCGTTGCTGGTTTACATCTCAAAATGTTATTTTCCTTTAAAGAACAATCGTATCGTTGCCTCGGCTGATCAAAATCTATATCAGTTCGTTTGCATACGTCAATAAATCGTTCTTTTGTACTATTATATAACGTCTCTGCGACAATTAATGCAACTTCGTCTCTTTTTCTCATCATAGTTCCTTCTATAGAAGTTAACTCCTCAATCTTAATTGGTTTCTCGAACATTTTTCCATGCGTACAAGACGTCATATCAGTTCCTTGGTACCAATGCTTATCGAACGCGTAATCGTCGATTCTATACGTAACGCCGTAGTGCAAAACCACTGGAAACCGTTCATCTCTTGGCGGCATATATCCCGGGTATAACATGAACGAATCCGAAACAGTAAAACGCAGTTTTTGTTCCGCTGCTGCGAACACGTACCCGTACATTTCCGAAATCCACGGAGGCCCAGATTTACCGTTACTATTAAACACGTCTCCAGTGTTCGCCCACGAATCTGGGTCGTTCCTCACTTGCTCGGTCCAATACAACCACCTCGGCGCGAGCGGTTCTAAATCTTTTCTATGCATAACCGTAAACCCTCCAACTTGCTGCGCCAGTTCAACATTAGGCACTCTCTTCTTCACGCCCATATGATTCTTTGGAAATACGCCTATTAAGTACCCGTAATGAGCGCTCACTGGGTTCCCAAGAGCTACTCCTAACAACTCCGCAGTCATGGACTTCCTAAACGCCATATCAGCATCTAATACGATTATATAATCCTCTTTCGGTTTCTTATGTTCCATCCAATGCATGATCGAAAACGGTTTATTATACGCCGAATATCTATCCCCGGTCACTGGATTTCTCGCATAGTTTGGGTGCACGTGTGTGTTTGGAACGATATCGACCCCTGGCGCCGGTTCTTCATTGCATGCCATTAATCGCGTGAACTCGCCTTTTTGTTGAACTTTCTTGAACGAATAATAGAGTCCGAGCGATTGCCAATCGAAGTACGTATTACACTCCGTCGAGAATATCGTATGATACGTCGGTTCATCATCATCAGTTGTACCTTTTTCTAACACTTTTCTTCTTCGCTTATTCTCTCGAACGTTGTTTCCACGACCATCGACGTTCAATGCTCTCGATCGATTACGACGCACTAAATCATCATCATCATCAGTGTCCATTTCACGTGCTACGCACATCATCATCATCATCATCATCATCATCATCATCTTCATCTTCATCTTCATCACGAACACTTTTCTTTTGAAGATTTCCTCTCCAGCAGCAAAACTCTCAATTCATCTCTTCAAACTGCGTGAGAAAGATATATCTACTACTGGTACGGTACATCAAAAACACGAAGAATCACTACAGACGAGACTTTATCAAAACACTTCGCGTTCTTTAAAAAGGGCACAGAATAAAAGACAATAAAGTCGTTTTCTTTTGAAGATTATTTCCTCTCCAGCAGCAAAACTCTCAATCCATCTCAATCCATCTCATTTCATCTCTTCACTGCAGAGTAGTAGTACGAATAAATAAAATCCCCATCACGGCTCACCATCAGAAGGCACACGCGACGGTTTCGCGCACGAGTCAGACACAGAAAAAAGATGACTAAGCCTTTACTTCCCACTCCTGCTCCTGCGCTAGCCGCTGAGTTATATAACGTGAAGATGGGCGCATCGGCCGCCGAAAGGAACTGCCAATTCATTAAAGATAAAGTTTTCCCAAGAGTGCGGGACTTACTCGAGCGAAGAAAAGGGTTCGTAAGCACAGGCTCTGTTACTCAAGCGTACGCGTTTGAGATCGGCACCGGTTTAGGCGTACACATGAAAGCTCTCGCGAAAGCGTTCGCGGATGATCGAGAAGAGCTCGAGTTCGTTCTCTCGGATCTGTCGGACGAAAACCATGAATACTTGAAACAGGCGATGATTGATTCGGAGAACGTGTTGATACCGCCGGTACAGTACGACGCGAGAGAGTCGATCGTTGAGGCGCTGACGAGAGATAATCTAGAAGAAGTCGTTAGGAATTGTGCTCTAGTGTTTGTGTGTAACGTGTGTCACATATCGCCAATAGAGACGACTCGAGGGATCTTCGATTGCGCGGATGAGTTATTGTTCGACGAAGGCGAGAGTTTAAGCGGGATTTTGTACGTTTACGGTCCGTTTAACGTCGATGGGAGGTATACGTCGGAAGGGAACGAAGAGTTTGATAGGAAAATGCGCGAGAAAGATGAAAGGTTTGGTATAAGAGATATCGCAGAGCTCGAGGAGTTCGCGAAATCGAAGAACCTCGCGCTTAAGGAGATTCACGAGATGCCTTCGAATAACTTCTTGTTAGGTTTCGTTCGCGATAAGTTCACACTCATTCAATAATGTAATAATAGTTATGTATACATGTATAGGTATTATGATATTTAATTTTTTACAACAAAAACAGCAACAAGTTTAGTTTAGTATATAGTATAGTATAGTATAGTCTCTCTCTCTCTCTCTCTCTTCATCTCTCTTTCCTTTTATTAGTTCTTATTCTCCGCCAAACTTCGCTTGCGGGTGCGCGCGTTCCATCTCTTTCGACCTCATCTCGCGCATCAATTGCGTCTCCCATTGATGCGGGTTTTGATGGTCCATACTCTGCGCTCTGCGCACTGCATCAGCACTCGCATGCTCCGTTTTCTGATCGTGACGATGTTCTTGCTCCGCGCGAGGCACGCGGTTTCCATAAAAGAAATCATCGAACGAGCTCCTCGCCGAATGCTCTCGCTCATCCTTCGTCCGTCTTTTCTGTTCCAGGCTTCGTCTGATATCTCTCTTAACATCGTTCATGTAAGGCGCGTCTCCGTACGCGTCCTCACCATCCACGAAGCTCCAATCGTCCAACGATAACTTGAACTTCTCCTTGAACGTCTTTGAAGGCGATGACGACGATTGAATCGCTGATACGGATCGATCTCCAATGTTTACATTATTATTTGCTGACTCACTTTTGTGCTCATTATTACCCACGCCCTGTTTTTGCTTTTGCTGATGCGCTTCTGCGGTGAAAGTAGTCGCGCCGTGGCCAGTTATCTTGTTCATCACGTTCTTAATCATTCGCTCGTTCTTGTTTAAGAGAGAGAGAGAGAGAGAGAGGTAAAGTTTTCTTACTCGTATTTGATTGATTAATTAATTATAGTATTATTTTTATGTGGCGGGAGATTTCAGATATTTCAGATATAAAAAACTCTCTCGCTGATGAAATGGACAAAACCAAAAACGCGGCATTATAATAATAATAATAATAATAATAATAATAATAATAATAAATAATAAATAATAACTACGACTGCGACGACGACGATGACTGCAATGTTTCACATCGACAGATAGGACTGGAAATGAACAACAGAGTGCTATTTCTCGTGGGAAGATACTCTTCGCCGCAGTCGTCTTCAACAACTCGTTTTAACGCGAGTAGGTGTTGTCGTTACGAAGGCGTAATCCGCACGCGAGTAGGAAGAAGAAGTAGATGGGAAACGAAAACTAGCACTGATACGCGTGAGAGTAAAGCGAGCGATCGTTCGTTTGCTTCGCGCGGTCGAGCAGACGACGTTTTCGGGAGTACTGCGAGTACGAAAGAAAGTGCTAACGAAAGTAGGGAAAGACAAGCTGATGGAGCTTCTTCTTTGAGGAATCCTCGAGTGATTAAGATAACGGATGATGACGCAGACGATAGATCTTCTTCGATAGCAGTAATAGCGAAAGAGCTCTTGTTAAGAGGTGAAACGATCGCTTTACCGACGGATACTTTATACGGATTCGCTTGCGACTCTAGAAACGCGCGAGCGATTGAGAAGATGTATGAAATAAAAGAGCGCGATAAAGAGAAACCGTTTGCTATATGCGTGAGCGATTGGCGCATGATTGAGAAGGTTTGTGTAGTTCCTTTAGTAGTTGAGGCAGTGTTAGAGGAGCTGTTCCCTGGCGCCGTGACCGTGTTATTGAAACGGAGAACGAGGAGGAGAACGGATTATGACGACGATAATAGTAATAGCAGTAGTCGTAGCAGTACGTTTAGCGAAGAATATTCTACTATGCTTTCGGAGAGTTTGAACCCGAACGTAGAAAGCATAGGCGTTCGAGTACCTGATAGTGCGTTCATTAGAACCGTATGTAAAGAGATCAACGGTGCGATCGCTTTAACGAGCGCAAACGCTTCGGGGAAACCGAGTTGCGTTCGCGTCGAAGAGTTTTCGGATCTTCACCAGAAAGTTGCAGCCGTGTTCGATGGAGGAAAAATTAAGGGCGATGAAAGTAAAGTTCGCTCTGGGAGCACGATCGTAGATTTAAGTCTGTGCTCCGATAACTGCGATCGTAGTAGTAATAAAACGTTCTCGATCGTTCGAGACGGATGCGCCCTCGAGGAAACAAAACGCGTCTTGTTCAAGCACGGGTTTACTTTAGCACGCGACGCCGACGGTGAAACTATTACATGACTATACATAACTACTACTACGGGGTACTACTCTACACTACACTGCACTACACTCATCGGTCGTCGTCGTCATCATAACACTCACAAATCCTTCCCATCGACTTTGAAGTTATTATTCTTCATAGCGAACCAAGTCTTCTTCACTAAAAACGCGTAATCTCTCGGTATCAATGGATTCACATCTTTCGGTAGATCTTTCGGGAACGCGAACGCGGTAGCCAGTGGCATTAAGAGAAATAAATAAATTGCCCCAGTGATTGGAAACAACGCGACGAAGACGAAACTCTCGCGCAGTAAATCGTGCACGATTTTCCATATCACCGCGAAGAACGCGGTCACTATCACCCTATATTTGTAAAAATGTCAGCGATACAAAAAACGACAACAAGTCGCACAAAAAAACGCACGAGAAGAAGAAGAAGAAGACAAACGAATAAAACATAGAACGTGAAACGCACAGCGCTAAGGCGATGCGAATGGTCTGCGCAGAACTCGCGGTATCGGTTTTTTTTGTCGTTCTGTTCACGTCCAGGACTCCTCGCGACATTTTAGTATACAGACAACTATTTTAGTGGGGAAAAGTGCAGATCTTTCCCTCCTCTCCAATCTGCTTCTATCTGTCTATTGTCTTGTTCTTTAAAAAGAGCGGTCAGAGCGCGATAAGGTTCTCTGTTTAAGAACGAGGTGGAGAGCTTTTACGCGTGTTGAATAGCATTTATGAGTAACCTCCTCCGCAGAGTTAGTAGTAATTAGGTATAATAATGTACAAAAAGTATTAGTAGTAATATCGTATCGGATCCCGTTTATAATATATATATATAGATGTTTTCGCATGTGAGCACGCTATCGTTTCTTTCGCTCTCTCAAGTCTCAATATTGGTCACACGAACTGGAAAACCTCTTCTCGCGGCTCGGCGAGCTTTCGTCTTTTTCTGAAACGCGGCAATTTCCATGCGCACGCGCTTTTCGACGACTTCTTCGTCCTCTGATTGCGGATCACTTAAAGTGACGAAAATATCCTCCGCTTTTATTGCCGGCTCTCGTTTTTTTAGCCCTGCTTCCTCTGCGCTCATCAGAGGCGTTTGCGTCTTTTCGAGCAATCTTTCTCGTTCTTGAACGTGGCCCATGAAACGCTCGGCCAATTTTTGACGAAGCCATCTATCGTTTTTTGAGTCTTTCGCTTTTGATGTTTTGCCATCGAACAAAAGAGGGTATGCGGCGCGAAGTTCGGTGAAAGTCGCTTTGTCTTGTATGTGTGCAACGACTACATCCGTGGTATACTTCGCACTATCGGAGATCATGGTCGCGAGCAAAGATTCTTTCTGCGGCGTTTTCTGCTTCTTCTTCGCCGACCGGTTGGTATCGAAAACGTCAAACTCGTAATCCCTCTCTTTGTTCAATAGCTTTTGATCGTTCTCGTCGACGTCAACGATTGCATTTCTCATCATCACCATATTTTCGTCGTCGTCGTCATCGTCGTTCTTGCGTTTCATCCCATATCTTCCCATAAACTGCGAAAGATCGCGTTGCATCCTTGCAACATCCGCCGCGCACCTCAAAACGTCTCGTTGCGTCCTCATCGCAATATCCTCCATTTTCTTCCTCGCCTCTTTCGCCACGCTTTCTAAAGTCTTCTCGACCGCTTGCGTAATCCTTCTCGACATATCTTCCTCCTCAACTGGCGCACCGGCAATTCTCCCACTTCTTCGACAGTTCCCGGTCTCATCCGTTTGCGTTAACTTCTCTATCGCCTCAGTTCTTCTTCTTCCGCCGGCGTTCGGAGTCATCGTTAACATCGTCCCGGTCTGATCATCATCATCATTCATCGTCGCTCTCTCACCAATCATCAACGCATTCGTATTACCATTAGTAACAGTCGTAGCAGTCGCAGTAATCGCATCATCAAACGCCGCTTTCGCTCCATAAACCCCTCTCAACATACCTTCCCGGTCGCCTCCTTCTCGTCTCATCATCACCATCGCTTGCTTCTGTTGTTGTTGTTGTTGTTGTTGAACGCATTCGTTCCTCCTTCTCTCGACTAAGTCCCTCGAATGGAAACTCGGCACGTTCACTGCGTTATTATTATTCTGTTGTCCATGAGAGCCATGCAAAGGAGTACTAAACCCGCGGTCGTTCCCGTACCTCGAAACCCCTTTCGCTTGTTCGATATTCACTCTCGCGAGTTGTTGTTGTTGTTGTTGTTGTTGTTGAGAGAGCGAGCCGAAACGAGGGTGTTCGAACGGGACGCCGATATTGATCTCGCGAGGCGATTGCGACAGCGGCTGCACTTGAATTCTTTTAATCGATTGCGAGACGTGTTGTTGTTGATAGAAGTCTCTAAACATTTATTTTGTTTTCGTTTTCGCGCTTGTTGTATTTTTTGTGATGCCTGTTTTTGCAAAGTTTTCTTTTAAAGTGTTGAACGGAAAGTTCTCTATCGAATTAATTATGTAGTATCAATGAATGTAGTGCTGATTGAGGTCTACGTGTACTGCTCTCGATGGATGACGATCGTTCTTAAGTCTGGTCAGAGAGAGAGAGCGATGTACTGATTACGTGCGTTTCGTTTTCCTTGATTTAAAGGCGCGAAAGGAAGTTTTTGTGCAGTGTATTTTTTCATCGTTTTATTCCCCCTTTTGCCTTTATTTTAATAGACCGCCCATCAGTACTTCTATACTTTTAATTATTTCTATTTAAGTTCTTCTTCTTCTTCAGTTCTTCTTCTTTGGTGAAACGCGAGAGGTAAAAGAGAGAGCGAGAGAGAGGTCGTGATTGAAAACGGTCGAAGGAGCGCTCGTTTCGATCGTTTCGTTGGTAACGTTTCGGGAAACGCGCGTGTTTGTTTTTATGCTGGTCAAAGAACATTATTATTTGATCAAATTGAAGATGTTGTTGTTGTTGTTGATGATGGTGATGGTGGTGGTGAGAGCGCAACCGATGCCGAAGGAGTATACGGAAGAAGAATTGATGTCGTTGAGGTATGAGTATACGCAAGAAATTACTGGGATGTTGAGGACTTGTACGGAGGTAGAGTTACGCGAAGCTCGCTCAGTGGCCAAGATCGATTTTAACGTATCGTGTTCGAGGTACATGATCGAGTTAGTTAACGAAGACGGGTTATGCTTCGAGAGCGAAAAAAGGACGCACGTTTCGTTCGAACGCAAACCTTTGAAGGTGTATTATAGTGAAATCGATGAAGATGATGGAGGGTTTACGATTTTAACGGAAGATATGGGCGCGAACGAAGGAAGGTTTTACGCGCGCGTCGAATATTTATGTGAAAAACAAACATCGAAAGCGAGAGAGACGTTAACAGAAGCGATCATTGATGAGAAGACTGGACATTGGATTTTACCATACAATGCTTATTTAATGGATGACGATGTTCTGGTCAACGGTAGAACGTATTGGAGATATCAATCGATGGATACTTGGTGGTGGAACGCTTGTAAATATGGCGGTTGCGATTATTAGGTAATATACATCCCTATACTAGTACAACGCGTTTCGCCTTTGTATATTATTATTAAAAATACCGTAGTAGTGTTTTCTATGATTATGATTATTAAGACTTTTTTTTTCTTCTTCATCCCTCGAAATCGCTATCATCTTCGTCGTCGTCGAATTCATCTTCGTCGTTGTCGTATTCATCTTCGTCGTCTTCTACGATGTCTTCACTGAAATCATCGTCATTTTTGGCATTAACGGGTTCAGGGTTCTTTCTCTTCTTCTTCGTCGTCGCAATTTCTTTCGGCGGAGGGGGCGGTGGTGAGTCCTCCATTTTTACATCTTCTTCGTCTTCAATGCCGTTTAAAGCGCGCTCTAATTTCAGCCTTTGAATATAATGCTTGTAATCCTCAGGATCTTCGCTTTGCGCTGCTTCAATGAGGTCGCTCGTTTTATCCAACACTGAGTGTAAATAAATCATTCTCGTCGGAAATGGAACTGCTGGCTCGTCTTTTAAGATGCTGTCTCTGAAGTCTTGCAAAAGCTCTTCTTTGAACAAATCTGGAAATCTCTTCGCGTACTTTGCTCGAATAGCTTCCGTTTCTTTATCGGCTTGCGCGCGGGTAATGATGTTTTTAAGGATATCGATCTCGCGCCATTGTTGATTTTCTTTTTCACGCACGACGGCTGTGAAACCACTGACCCATCGGTCTGGTTTTTTCTCTTCCTGGCGGAGGAAATACTCAAACTTTTCGCAGCCGTATTTAGGAGCAAGTTCTCTGGCCAAGTATTCAACATCGCGAATGTGCACTTCGTACTTGACACGCAACGAAAATGATGCAGATGTTTGTCCACTAAGATCAACGCGCAATCCTCGACAGACAGCTTTCCAATTCTTTTCTCTCGTGATGGCATTGTATCCACCTTGATGCAAAGCCTCGACGAACAAACCATACAAATCGAGCGGTTCACGACAAAACGATGGTTGGGTGTTTCGATGCGGATTTCCGTCGTGGTACAACGGTAACTTCTCGCGAAGCTTATTGAATGCATCGATGTGAACTTGTTTACGAACACCGGCTTCGTTCCAGCCCCATTTGAGCGCAAGTTCTACTCCTTGCTTTTTCAAAGCGACCATTTCGTTCGTCATATGAAAAGGCGTCGGATCGCACATTAAAGTACCAGTTCGCGTCAAGTACGGACTTGCAATCTTACCGTTTGCTGGTCCATAAACATCAGAGTTAAGGCGTCTCACGTCTTTAGAAACGTCAAATCTGTGAAAGAGGCAAATTTGTGGCCTACCATCAGAGGAAGGCGCGATGCCGATTTGTCGATCTCTTTTCGTAGGCTTGAATATAGGCATCGGCTCGCGCATGTACGCCATCAAATTTCGATCCGCGCTTGGATTAGTTTTACGTATGATTAGCGGAGCACGCTCAAGTTCCCATGCAGAAACAGCAGTAGGCGACACTTTTCCTCCATTTTTCTCAGCGTCGATACTTTCAGATTTCCAAACTACACTAACCCCATCAAAAGGATCATCCTTTTTGACTTTCGTGACCTCGCCTAGATATTTAATTTTTTTTCCTGGATCCTTTTCGTTTTCATCTTCAATGATGCCGCGATCGAAGTCGTCGAAGACTTCGCCGTCGGGGAAATGCATCATTACTTTATCACCAACCTTCCAGTCGTAGTTCTTACCTCTCTCGTATTGTTCTAAAGTAACGATGTAATCACCTATTTGTCCGCTCGGAATGAGAGGACACGCTAATAAGCGCCTTTTCACTTCGTCTCCAACGTCTTCGTCTGAAGATGAATCTACTATAAGGCCTAGCTCAAATTCTTCGTCTGAATCTGCCGGTTCTTTGCGTTTCTTCTTCGTCTTCTTTTTAGAGTTCTTCGAAGCTGCGATTTGTTCGGTTTTCTTCATTTCCACTTTACTTGGTTCATCGATAAGTTCGAGGAGAAACCAAGCCCACGGTTCGTCAACGTGACCATCGTCGTGTTCTTCTTGGCCTCGGAACGCTGTTGCCTTCACGATGCAACGCTCATAGTTACGAAGTAACGCAGTGTCGACAAAATGCGGAGGAATCAATTCGTCCGAAAGATGAAATCTCTTCGTTTCTTTGTAACCTTTCATGCAAAGCATGACGACGTCGCCAGTTTTGATTTTCGAAGCGTGCTTGGCCAAACCTTCGGTATCAGAAAACGCAAACGTGTGCGCAGAAAGCCTCGCTGGATCGGTCAATTGTAAGACAACAAGCTTATGAAGTAACGCGGCGGCGGAGGTTACGTTCAAAGACACCTCTACAGCGTCATCATCCATCATTTCTTCATCGCCTCCATCGTATTCATCATTCGGGCCACCTTCACCGGGAGAATTCTTGATGAATTTTTTCACCTTTCCCATCCAAGATTGACGAGAGTTATGCCACGAAGGATCCATCACTTTAGAAGTGCGGCAGCAATTCTCTAATTGTAAAAATGCTTGCATCAAGCGCTTCAAGACAACGGATTCTGGAGCGTGCTCGATTATATTTGTGAGTTCTTGGTCACACGCGATGAACTTCTCGGTCCAGTTATAATCTTGTACCCAAAATGGTGTCGAATGCAAGAGATATTGCGCGACTGAAACGAGTTTCAGGGCTTTGGCGTGTGAATTTCCAAAGACTGACTCTCTTGAACCATCGGAGTTTTCTTCTATTTTTGAGTAGCCGTCATATTCGCCATCGATTGATTTTAAAAATTCCTTGAATTTTTCACGCGTCTCTTCTTCGGCGAGCTTCTCGCTCGTAACGTTATCGTACGTTTCTCCAAGAACAGATCTAGAAACCAAATTTGCCCATCTACAAATGTATTTTTCGTGCACATAGTTTGGATCGCACCAATTCGCGAGCTCAAAAAGTTCTTCGTTTGGGTACACAACGCCCCAGTTAGATGCAGCTTCGTATACACCATCGACGCTCATGTTGATTTGACGATCGGCGTCGTCCGCAACGGGTAAGTCGATGAGATAGTTGTCTGTGTATTCACCATCGTCAACTGGTGGACCGACGGACTTGACTTCTTTCTCTTCTTCGCCTTCAGAATCTTCGTCATTGTCGTCGTCATCGTCGTCGTTATCTTCTCTCATGTTTTCATGATCTTCGTTAGTTTTTTCCTTCGTCACGGCTGACTTTGCCGGAGAAGGTTTTTTCTCCTTTTTCTCCTCTTTAGGCTTTGGGGTACTGACGAACCATGAGGGTAACGGTGACTCTACAAACAACATACCGCTTCCATTTCTTCCACCGAGCTGGAAATATCGACGTCCTCGCATATCTTGAGCGACTGGTCTTCCATGTCGGAAAATTTGACGATCGTCGTTATCGCGATACCATCGAGCGGCTTGTCGCGTCCAGAGCATGCGCTTTTCGTTATCGTCTTTTGGCCTTCGCAAATTTGGATCATCAATGATAATTTGTTCTTCAGCAGCTACTTTTTTAGCTTGTTCTTTTTTAGGTTCCACTGCTACTACGATTTCGTCGGGCCTGTTTCGACATTTTTGTCGTAGACGCGGGTTATTGCAAGTGTGACAATCTCCGCATCTAAACACGCCTTTTCTACCTTGCTTATTTTCTTGAGTGTGAGGAGCTCGCGACTCTACGGCCACAACGGGCCTCTTCTCCTCTTCTTTAACTTCATTGATTACTTTTGGATTTTTCTCTTTGATTTCTTGTAGCTTTGCGCCCGCGACTGGAATCCTCAACAAATGCTCGGGAATGACTATTGGAATTCCGACATCGAAAGCTCTAATTCCGAGCGCCTGCCTCTTCTTCTCACGAATCTCATCAAGTTTATCCATCTCGTTTTCGTGAAACCCCTCAGAATCTGCCGCGATGATGACTAAAGCCGAGGCTAAACAAACTCGTAAGCTTGGTTCTAAATCCGCCGTGATGACGTTGTCCGCATCGTAAAGCATCAGTTCTTGTAGTTTCTCAATCGCTAATCGTGCACCAGTACGAATTCGAGCATTGCAGGGAGTCATCGGAAGGTGCTCTTCGATGTTTTCGATAGCCAATTGACGCCAGTTCAAAGATGCGAGATCTTGAAGGCCTATGGTTTCGTCTCGAACCGATCGCGCGTCGGTGAAACCCATTTTGGAGTTTCTCCTCATAGTTTCTGCCAAATCAACTGCGTCCGCGCGCGCTTCTATGGCGCGAATCGCACCAATGATGACGTCTTGAACGACCAATGCATCAGTTGGAGTGCACTCTGATGATTTTGATAGAAATGCGCGCGCGAATCTCTTAAGCGTTGTAGTCGGGACGTGGAAAACAGTCTCGTAAACGCTCGTAATGTCCCAAAGACTTAAAACTTCGCCAACAATTGCTGGCGATGCCCACGGGAACTCCTCTATTGCTCTCGAACACTTTGATGGATCGGCGATTCGAGGCGCAACGACGATGGGTTTATTTTTTTCTTTCAATGCGAGTTCGCGAGCTTTCTTTGCGGCTTCCTTTTCTGCGAGTTTTTGCTCTTTTCTTTTCGCGCGTTCTTCGTCGCGGAGTTTTTGTCGCTCTTTCCTATCGTGCTCCATCTCCGCGCGATCTTTTCTTTGTTTAGCCAGTTGATTGGCGATCATCGTCCATCGACTGAAAGAGATCAAGCACCACGGAAGTTTCCCGTTGTAAGGCTGGCCGTATTGTGAACTTTCCGAGCCTGGAGGAAGTAAAACGCCGGACTTGATGAGATGTTCGATCTGCGAGCATACGAAGAACCCGTCGCGTTTGATTTCGTTTTCAGAGTACGAAAACTCATCATCGTCGTCATCATCGTCGTCATCGTCGGTTTCGTCGTTTTCTTCTTCCTTATTCTCGTCGTCGTCGTTTTCCTTATCTTTGTCGTCTTTAACGATTGAAGAATTCTTATTAGAGTTCTTCTGCTGTCGAACGTCAAACTCGACTCTAGGCGCGTTCTTCATAGCCTCCAACGCAGTTGTAAACGAGCATTCCCAATCTTTTTCGAGGCATCTCTTAAACACGCTCGCAAAAAGCGCTCTTCTCCTCGTCGTTGCATACGTCGCGGCATACTTCACCCCGGGTTGCCCTAACTTATACCACGCTCTCGGAGTAACTAACCATATCGAATACCCTGGTTGTTTCAAATCGCTCTCGCTACCGACCTCATCGTAGGACACGCACCAATCCAAAACATCGACGAGTTTCAACGCATGCGGTGGTTTCAATTGTGGCTGCAACTTCTCCTTCAACAACACCGACGGTAATAAGTTCTCTCCGCCCTCTACCTTCCTCGCTTTTCCAAACACGATCAAATCTGAAGTCTTAATCGCGGACGTCAACGCGACGAGCGCTTTCTCGTCTTGCTTATCTCTCACATCGAAGTCTTCCAACAGTCTAATCGGTAGCGCGTGTTTCTTTTTTTTTTCTCGTCTTGGATCAAAATTTCCCACTTGCGCGTTTGCGAACATGTGCGTCTCGGGTTCGGGCGATATCTCGTACCTATTCCTTCGCTGCACGACGGTCAACGAAAGCTTGCTGCGCTGTTGTCGTTGTCGATCATCGCTCTCCGTGGCAGCATTAACGACAACGGCGGCAGCTCCTTCTTTCTGTTCATCACTCGCGGTCGTACCAATCCCATCCCCTTCCATATCCATATCCATACCAATCTCTCTCTCTCTCTCTCTCTGATTAGCGATTCTCAAAACTA